>OKVF01000040.1_pt1 | contig 141777 bp, 117 predicted proteins | sample 1604831 | NCBI WGS metagenome assembly OKVF01 (sample SAMN01760980, study PRJEB22395) | human gut metagenome
CTCTTCAAAGATACGATGCGAAAGTTGACCAAAGCTCAATACATCAATATTCATGATACCGCTCCTTGGGTGGCGGCGCACCATGTCCAACTGGGTCTGCATGGTGAACTGATCCGGCACTACGATCAGGTAATTTCTGTGCGGATTCTCCATTGCCTGGGCAATGATGTCTTCATATAAACGATAGCTTTTGCCGGAGCCAGAGGCCCCTATATAAAATTTCAATCCCATGGGATGCTCCTTTTGTGGTAAGTATAGTGCTCACTTATTTCTTTCACAATAGGATAAGTATAACATAAAATAAAGGGGCTGTGCTTTATCGATTTTTAATCGTTATTAAAGCGACAACCCCACTCATTTAACAACTTGAATAGATTATTTAGTATTTCTAATACGCTCCACACTTAACTCTACTGTGAATATAACTTCAAGCTTTCTGTTTAGGTACAAACTCTATCTTAAGAGCCATTCCCATTCCATCCGCTAACCTTTTAAGCAAATTGATAGATGGATTCCTTGTTCCATTCTCAAGCTTGCTAATATCCGCCTGGTTAATTCCTGTTCGTTCAGCCAGTTCTTTCTGTGTCATATTCCGAGAAGTACGAGCATCTACGATAGCTCTTATAACATCCATCTCTGGCTGAATAGATTCATATTCTTTTCTAAACTCATCATCCTGTAACTGCTTAGAAAGCATATCATCAAATGTTCTCATCTTTCATCACCCTTTCGATATAATCTGCTCTTCTATCCTTTGCAATCTGTATTTCTTCTTTGGGAGTTTTCTGTGTCTTCTTGACGAATCCATTCGTCAAGATAATTCTTCCCTCATAATAAAAAAATATAGAACTCTTGTAATGTCACTTCCAAATTTACAACGCAATTCAAATATTCCATCATCTAAATGCTTACTATATGGCTCTCTAAGCATGTTTCCTTTTTCTTGTAGAATCCCTAATAATCCAAATATCTTAGCTCGCATTTTAGGATTAACAGAATCAAGAAATTCCTCTACTGGAACTTCTCCATTTTCCTTTTCATATGCTATTAGTCTATATTCTGTCATGTAATCTCCTTCGTGCATATTATATGGCATATATGCCATAATGTCAATTATCCGTTTAAAACAATCATATCGAGCTGTTTCTCTATAACAAAACACTCCTGATCTATTCACATATCATTCACGAATACTTTTTCACCAAATACTCCCTTGCAATCTCAAGCCCTTTCACGGGAACACAAAACTTCTGGTTATGTGCCAGGCATTCTCTGTAGACATCCTCCAGATGGAACCACTCTACACATTCCAGTTCTTCCTCCTGAACAGTTATCTTATCAATATCCACTTCTCCCATATAGACATAAACAAAAGCAATCTCATTATCTTTAAATATTTTATTATGGAATTTCTTCTCATATTGTATACGAAATGTGTCTACGAATTGCAATTGTTCAGGCTTTGCAGCTATGCCAAGTTCTTCCTTCAGTTCTCTCATTGCCGATTCCAGTGGTTCATCGCCAGCCTGTATATGTCCCGCTGATGAGGTATCATATCTACCTGGAAAGGAATCTTTTGTCAGCGCACGTTTCTGCAAAAGCACCTGCCACTTTCCCATAACCTCTCGTGCAATCCAAATATGTACAGTTCTGTGTCTGACACCATTTGCATGTGCCAGACTACGTTCTATCGTTTGTCCAGTCGGATTTCCATTCTCATCAACAATATCAAATATTTCCATGCAAAAACCTCCATCATCTTACGTATTATTTTCCCTTTATTATATATAGAATGCCAAAAACAATCTACTTCTTTACTATTTAATCTTAAACTCCATATGCCTTAACGCCCTAAAGCAGAAAGATTTATTGCATAAATGTCAAAAAAATGATAGTCTAAATACATGTTTGTCGTTAGTTTAGGCTCACCAGTTAGCCCAGACTAATAGTTAAACCGGTAATTGCGAAATATACTATCCCAGATACAGAATTGTGTTATTTTCACAAATGCATAAACAGGCACTTGAAAAACGCCGGTACTTGGTGCGCATGGTCGCCAGACACATGCACACCTACGTATCCGCTGCGTTTTTCACGTAACGAAAGTGGGCCTGTGTTGCATTGTGAAAACAACACAATTCATCACTCGCATAGTAAACTCGCACTTACCTAAATATTTTAAATACAGGAGGTGTCACAATGGGTGATACAGAAAATAAAATACCTTTAAGAAGTGAGGTAGCCGTTGAAAATACCTGGGCTTTGGAAGATCTCTATGCAACAGATGATGACTGGAAAGCAGACATGGAACGTCTCAAATCCATGATGCAGCAGGCTTCCGGATACCAGGGCAAATTAAACCAGAGCAGCGCACAGTTACTGGCTTTCCTGAAATTACAGGATGATATCAATGTCGTTCTGACAGACTTTGCCAACTATTCTTTCCGCAAGGCTGATGAAGATACCAGAAATACCACATATCAGGGATTTAAGAGCCAGACCAATTCTTTGATCGTTGCCCTGTCCGGTGCTTTGTCTTTTGCTGAACCTGAGATTCTCTCCATCCCGGATGAGACTCTGGAGCAGTTCTATCAGGAACAGTCTGAATTGTCCGTATACAAGCGCTATATCCACGATATCCGTCGTAAGAAGGCTCATATCCTGAGTAATGCAGAAGAGAAGATCATGGCTGCTGCCGGTGAAATGGCACAGGCTCCAGACGAGATCTATGGTCTGCTCAACAATGCTGATATGACTTTCCCTGACATTACAGATGCCAAGGGCAACAAGCTCCCTGTTACACATGGAAGCTTCATTCCTTTACTGAACAATGCAGACAGAAACATAAGAAAGGCAGCATTTAATTCCCTTTACAGCACTTATGATTCCATGAAAAATACCTCTGCTGCCCTGCTTGCGGCACAGATGAAACAGCTTCAGTTCAACGCTGATATGCGTCATTATGACTCTGCATTAGCTGCTGCTCTTGACAGTAACAATGTAGACACTGCCGTATATTATAACCTGATCGATGCCGTTCATGAGAACATGGAAGCTATGTACAAATATGTACGTCTTCGTAAGAAGCTTTTAGGTGTGGATGAACTTCACATGTATGATCTGTATATGCCTATGGTAGCTGATGCAGACAACTTCATTTCCTTTGAAGAAGCCAAGTCAAATGTTACAGAAGCCTTACAGGTACTCGGTGATGATTATGTATCCATCTTAAAGGAAGGCTTCAATAACCGCTGGATCGATGTGTATGAGAACGTTGGCAAACGCAGTGGCGCTTACTCTGCCGGAGCACGCAAGCATCCTTATGTGCTTCTCAACCACAAGAACGATCTGAATACAGAATTTACTCTGGCTCATGAGATGGGACATGCTCTTCACTCCTATCTTTCAACTGCTAACCAGCCTGTTGTAGATTCCGAATATGTAATCTTTGTAGCAGAGGTAGCTTCTACCTGTAATGAAGCCCTTCTGATGCAGCACTTATTGAAAAAAACAACTGACAAGAAACAGCGTGCATACCTGATCAACTATTTCCTGGAACAGTTCAGAACAACTCTCTACCGTCAGACAATGTTTGCAGAGTTTGAGTTAAAGATGAGCGAACTGACCGCCAAAGGCGAAAGTGTCAATGCAGAAACTGCTACTAAAGTATACCATGATCTGATAGATCTGTACTTCGGTCCGGATATCGTACATGATGAATATATTGATCTTGAATGGGCTAGAATCCCTCACTTCTACTACAACTTCTATGTATATCAGTATGCAACCGGCTTCTCTGCCGCAATTGCACTGTCACAGAAGATTCTGTCTGAAGGGGAACCTGCTGTTAAAGCATACAAGGAGAAATTCTTAAGTGCCGGCTGCTCCAAAGATCCTGTATCTATCTTAAAAGATGCCGGAGTAGACATGTCAACCAAGAAACCTGTAGAACAGGCCCTGGCACTGTTCAACAGCCTGATTGATGAAATGGACGAATTGATGAAATAACATCTATAGCAAAAACAGGCGGTGCAAATTGCATCGCCTGTTTTTCTTTAAGCCAACATCTCTCCTGCCCGCATCTGCTCCCGCACTTTTGAGTACACAGAATCCATTTCTTCAAGCTGTATCAGTATTGTATCTTCTTCCTTACTTCTCGCGATCACACGGCTGATACCTCCATTATCAATAACCAGCCGCCGATCTGACAACAACGCCAGAATCGGATCATGGGTCGCGATCAACACGATTTTATCCTCTCCGGTAAGTAGATCCAGTGCTTTCCTGCGATTGATTCCTGCATTCTCAATTTCATCGATCAGGATAACCGGTGCCTCCGAAAGAATCGCACAATCAGCGATCATCAACGCTCTTGACTGTCCTCCACTCAACCGGTTAATGGAAATGTCTTTGGCAAAAGGCTCACCTGACAGATCATTAGCCATCTTCCAGACACGGCTGACCAACTCCTCTTCGTCCCTTATATTGCGCTGTTTAAAACATGCTGCGTGCATACGCAGAAATTCCTCCACTGACATATCCAATACAAAATTCATATTCTGAGAAAGCTGAGCGATCAGTTTGCGTTTTTTCTTGCCTACTTCGTTACGATTTCCCTCTTTTTCATTCAGCAGAACTGTTCTGCCCGTTGGTGTATCTCCGCAGGCAGCCCATTCGATGTCTTCCAACAGTCTTGATTTACCACTTCCTGTTTTACCAACAATTGCGGTAATACTGCCACGTTCCAGTTTGATTGAATCGTACTGTTCCTTTGCACCATCCTTATCTTTGCCTGCAATGATCGTAATAGAGTCTACACCATACTCTTCTTCTCCTACTGCCTGCAGAACCTGTGTAAGATAGTCATAAAATGCACAGGCAAATTCCTGTCTTGTCATTTTGATATTCAGGAAAAAGTCATCTTTTTCTTCGGATACATAGTTCTGAAAACTTTGCAGATCATGATACTCACAGCCATATCCTGCCAGATAATCCTTAATAAAATAATATCGTTCTGTCAATAGCCCCAGCGGCATATTAATAAACTCTCCTACTTTCTTCTCCATTTTCATGCTCCCGACCTGCTCAAACAGCATCTGCCTGTTTCATTTTCTTAACATTGCCTATCTGATATTCTTTTCCGATTCTTGTCTCACCCAGGCAATACGAGCACAGAGCCATCGGCATCGGAAATCGTAGTTTACCACCCGTTACTGTCGTTTCACCTTCTATGTTCGCCAAATTTCCGACAAGCTGTTGTGTCCCCTGTCCGGTCAATCCATTAATGCGGTAAATATCTGCTTTGGGATTCATATATTGTACTTTCATGGCAAATACTTCTCTTTCTGCCTGCGACACAATGTCTCCCTTGGTAATGACTACAATATCTGCCATTTTCAGCATGGGGCCTATCTTTTGAGGTGCATGGATACCGCTCAACTGATCGATCACACAGATTGAAGGCACACCTTTAATATGTGGCGAACATCGGTTACACAGTCCTGCACTCTCACTAAACAGATAATCAAAACCATTTTCTTCTCCCCAGATACAGACATCCTCTATATTCGTAATGAAAAAGTGATCCGGACATAATTCCATAGATAACCCTTTTCTCGCCGGAATCCCATTCTTTTGAAATAAAATATCATCCTCTGTCTGCAAACAGTCGAATTTTACAATTCCTGTTTTATATCCCATCTGCTTTAGATGTCCAATTGTTTTTAACAATACCGAAGTTTTACCTCCCGCCGGTGGTCCCGCCACTGTGATCAGCTTCATAAGAATCGTCCTCTCTTTCTTCCATGATTTTTCTACATTCGGCAATGATATCCAGCAAATCTTCCTGGTAAAGAAAATCCCATCCTATGAATCTCAACTTCCCCGGCAATTGATTCTCTACTTCTGCACAGGAAGAGGGGAAACATCCCTGAGAACGGAATATCTGCCCTGTTCTTTCACCTGTTAAAAAATGAAACAGTTCCCGTTCTTTTTCAGTGCCGTCCTGCTTTTTCGTGATAACCAGTGGAAGAATGGGCGCTCCGTCCCCAGGCCATACCAGACACATTCCATCCTCTTTTGCCTTGATCGTAGCAAAAATCCATGGCATTAACATTATAAATGGCTTTTTCTCAAGTCCTCCCGGCTTGATCATCTGTGACGGGTGTGCACCGCCAATCGCATTTTTCCTGAATTTATATACTCCCTCTATTCCTGCTGCATGATAAAAATAAGTTAACATAATACTATCAAGCATATGTCCATCATCCGGGTACATGATGCTGTCTTTGTACTCAGGTAATAGAAGCTGTTCCATACTCTCCGGCATCATTCTGCCATTCGCCTGTCTGGTATCAATTACCATCACAAGTGGGATTGCCGTTAATATCCTGAAAACTCCACGGACATCTTCCATCCCTTCAAAGTCCTGATTATATGGCACAGCACAATCTGCAACACTATATTCACCTGACATAATTCTGCTGTCTGCCGTAAGTCCCTCAATACCGGTTCCCATCAATATGGATGGTTCCTTTATTTTGAATGCCTCTTCTAACCATTTCCTGCCAAATTCGGCAAGTGCAATATTATAACTGCACTCTGCCATTTCTGCATCCAGCATATCCTGGATAGGAAGCTGCACAACACAGGGAATACGCCCATAGAGCATATATTCTTCATTATCAGAAGTATGATGTAGTCCATCCTCACGCTCTCTTACGAATTTCTCATAATCAGCCATGAATTGTTCTTTATCCATATTGCGAAGCTGCAGCACATCACCCAATCTGAGAGAGCCCATAACAGGACTGGGCTCTCCTTGTATCATTCCCTGCCACTCCATGTAGGAAAGCAGCATCGGGTGATCTGTTAAATTATCATTTACGGTTCTTGTTACTTCCAACATATTCTTACTCTCCTGCTGCGATCGATACCGGCAGTACGCAGGTGTATTTCTTTTCACTCAGATAGAAATCCTTGATCTTTACATTTACACCAAATGCCTTTTCCAGATGTGGCTCTTCTATCGTGTCCTTAGCTGCGCCAAAGACACTGCTTCCATCCCGGTTAAGTATCAGGGCTTTATCTGATATTGTGATCGCATGTTCCGGATAATGTGTATTTACAATAGATGAAATCCCTTCCTCATCCCTCAGATCTTTAATGGTTTCCAAAACAATAAGCTGATTTCTGAAGTCAAGATTCGATTCCGGTTCATCCAGTATCAGCAACTTAGGTTCTGCTGCAAGTGCTCTGGCTATCAACACCATCTGAAGCTCACCACCGCTGATCTGACTGCATAATTTTCCGCGTAAATATTCTATTCCAATACGTTTCATACACTGATCTGCAATTGCCCGGTCTTCTTTGCCCGGCTGCTCAAGTACTCCCAGACGGCTGTTCCTTCCAAGCAGCACCATTTCTTCTGTTGTATAGGCAAAAGCCGATAATTTTGCCTGTGGTACATAACCAATCAGACTCCACACATCCGACTGCTTCATATCTTTTCTATTTTTTCCATCAATTAATGTTCTACCGCTATTCCAGTTAAGAAGTCCTAAGGTGCATTTGAGCAACGTAGTCTTACCTACTCCGTTAGAACCCAGGATCGATAATATTTCCTTCTGGTTTACCTCAAAATTGATATCGGACAATACTTTTTTGCCGCCCGTATAACCAAAGCATCCATTTTCTACTTTAAAATTCATCAGCGTATTCCTCCTGTCTTTCTCAAAAGGATAATAAAGAATGGTGCACCGATCACTGCTGTAAGTATCGATATGGGAATCTCCGTTGAAGTTGCACTTCTTGCCACCGTATCAATTATGACCATGAACACTGCACCTAAGCCTATGCTGGCAGGAATCACCCGTTTATTATTATTGCCAAAGATCATCCTTGCGATATGCGGGATCAGCAATCCTACCCAGCCAACCTTTCCGCAGATTGATACTACCGCCGCAGTAATCATTGTTGCAGCTATAATAACCCATAACCTGATAAAATTCACATTTACTCCCAACGATCTTGCTTCATCCTCATGCAGTGAAAGTGTGTTCATTTTCCAGCGAAGCATAAATATGATCACAATACCAGCCAGTATAAACGGGCAGCCAAGCAACAGATCCCCAAATCCTACTCCGGACATACTTCCCATCAGCCAGAATGTGATCTGTGGAAGCTGATCCTGCGGGTCAGCCGTATATTTGATCAGGGAAACCATTGCCTCAAAAAGCGAACTGATGACCATACCGGCTAAAATAATCATGATCATGGATGACTGTCCCTTGATCCTGCTGATCGAATACACCAGTGCAACACAGCCTATTCCCAGCAAAAAGGCACACGTCTGAATTCCAAAAGAACCAAATCCCAACATGATCCCAAGTGTTGCTCCAAAGGATGCTCCGGTGGCAACCCCCAGCGTATCGGGAGTTGCCAGTGGATTAGAGAAAAGACTTTGAAATGCGGCTCCTGCTACTGCAAGTCCACTTCCTGCCAATGCGTCCATTAATACTCTGGGCAACCGAATCGTGTAAATTACGGTATGTACATTCTGATCTGTTTCTATTTTTGCCAGTGATCCCGGGAGCAGCGTATTCACAATCTGCCTCAGACTAATGCTATATCTTCCCACCCCCATAGCGATCAGCATACTGATCAGAAGTGTGGCACAAATACCTACTACCCACATTGTACCCTTGATACGAGTTTTCATTTAAGCCTCCTTCCCTTAATCTTATAAACCGTCTGCGCCTTCTCTTGCAGGATGATACATTTTATTTAACTGTTCTTCATTCAGATCAATTCCGTAATAATCCTTAAAGTAAGTTCTGGTCACCTCTTCTATGTCCGTATCTGCAAATAATTCAGGATTTACTGTCTTGGCAAACCACTGCAAAGTAACCGGCGTATCTGCACCTGGTGTAAAGCTTCTGTATAATCCCAATGGCATCTTATAGACCTGCTTATTCTTAACAGCATTCACTGTACTCCAGTCATCATTTCCAATAGCATTATTATAGAGATCTTCCGGCTGCGTTCCCGTAAAATTGGTAATTACAATGATATCGGGATTCCATTCATATACCTGTTCCATATTGATCTGTACAGAATTGCCTTCTGTCTGGGCTGCTACATTAACTGCTCCACTTGCATCACACCAGAATTGACCAAAGAAATTAGGACCTGATGCAATCATTGCGCTGTCATCATACTGGAATAATACCAGCACCTTCTTTTTATCCTCCTGTGCAATTGTTGATACCTTCTGCTGCACATCTGCATAAACTTCTTTGCTGTAAGCTGCTACCTTGTCACTTATTTCACTCTTACCAAATATCTGATCCAGAAGTTCGATCCAATGGTCATAAGTCTCTACTACATCATAATTCCACGCCGCTGCTGAAAATGTAACTGCCGGAATTCCTGCTTCCCTCAACATCTGTGCCTGTTCTTTTCCAACTCCAAGCACAATATCCGGATTTAATTTCAATAATTCTTCCACATTTATTTCGCTTCCGTTAATAAAACCTGTTTCTGCATTGAGAATTTCAGGATAAATTTCACTCAAAAGTCCGTTTTTTGCTGCACTCATAGATACCGGATGAATCCCTACGATTTTATCTGCTCCACCTAAATACACTGTCAGTACAGAAGCCAGCGGATAGAAGCTTCCTACCACAATACGATCTATCTGTGTCGGTACTTCTACCTCCACACCTGCATGATCTGTCACGATCTTAGTCTGCGCCTTTGGCTCTTTTGCGAGAGGCTGCGTTTCATCTGAAATTGTTTCTACATTCTCTGTCGTTTCCTGTGTTGTTTCTGAAGTTACTGTTGTCTCTGCACTGCTGCCGCAGCCCATCAATCCAAAGATCAATGCTGCTGCAAGTACAATTGCTGTTAATTTTTTCATATTTTTGTTTTCTCCTCTACTTTCATATAATGTTTCTCTTTTTCCTGATTCCAGTCCATACCTATGTAGTTCCATCTTCTCGCATAAGTAAGTTTACTGGAAATGGCATACTTTGGAATCTCCAGCAGTGAAATGTCGCTTCTGTTCCTGCGATATTGTAACAGGAAAATATCAGCCGCCATAAACTGGCATCCGTATCGGTTTACCACTTCCAACAGTTCTTTTTCATTGGCAGTTGTTTCTGCTCCCAGAAGTCTGGTTGCTGCATCTGCTCCAAAAGGTGACACAATATCAACCTTTGCATACCCTTCTGCCAAAAGCTGTGTTCTTATAGAAGCTGCAATTACGGCATCTTCTATTACAATGGCATAGGGACCATTATCTGTCTGTTTCCTGTCTTCACCTTCCAAAGATACAGCCATACTTTTTTGTTCCTGCACAACCTGATGCAGGCAACTTAAATATTGCTCACTGCCCTCTTTACCAACAGGCACACCTGCCAGATACGGAATCCCATATTTTTCTTCCATTTCCATAGCAACCAGAGTCCCCGCCTGCGTAACTGCCAGATTAACATCTGCCTCATCCCATACTGCAACCTGTGGCAAATTATTATCCATGGACAGGATACTGTTTATGATATATCCGTTTTCCTTCAGTAATTTCTGCATTGCACGTATGTTTTCCCTGCTGATATCAAGTGGCGTTGCTCCCAGAATATTAACCTTAACCTCCTGCTTTTCCTGCCTGTTCTCCAATTTTGGAATACCATAGTACTGCATGATTCTCTTCAATGCCAATACCACTCCATCCTTGTAATTACCTCTCATTCCGTTTGTTGCAAAACCAAATGTCGGTATCCCTGTTAATTGCTCGATTTCTTTTGCTACACCATTAAAATCAAAACCAATTACAAGCGGAACCGGGCTTCCTACTATCGCAATAAAGTTTGGCTTCATTTCCTGTGCTGCTCTTACTATCTTCTGAACATACACCTCCTCATTTCCAAGAATTGCATCTGTTTTTCTTAATCCTGTACAATAAATAAGTGTGCGTGAATTGTAGGAACGCGGTTCATCAAATCCGGTATAATTGCCAGTGCATCCCGCAGCATCATGAATACATATCATCCCGCCCAACTCATATAATACAGAACATACACCTGAATAATCTCCCGCAAAAGGAGGTAAATACCTGTATAATCTTCTCATTTATACCACTGCTCCATAATCTTCTATCATTCGACGAAGGTCTGCCTTTTCCAGAATTGCTTCACGAAGCATCTTCATTAATCTGATCACTCCATAGAATCCATACATTCCTTCATCTCCTGACAAATCTACAACATAGTCGCACTGTCTTAAATACGCTCCCTCATATCCGATTGCCAGCATTCTGGTATCACGTTCCCCGCGGATCGCAGCTCTATAATGCTGTGGCTGTCGGACAACCAGTTTGCTGTTCTTTCTGCAAAGGGCATCATATGCTGACTGATCCGGTTTGATCACATCCTGTGCAATCACTTCCTGAATGCAGAAACCATAATCTGATAAAACTTTTGCCAATGCAAATGGTCTTAGTACTGCACTGTCCGACACAACTACAGGCAAACCGTTTAAAGCCTCTCTTGTGATTTCTATTTCCTGTTTTGCCTGTTGTATCACCTTCGTAAAATCATAAGGATGTTCTACGCCCATCATTTGTTCCAAATGACGGTAATTCTGTTCGATTTCTGACAGATCATACGAAATCAGACTATCCAGTGTCTGTGTACCAAATACGTCATCCATGTACTCAGCCCCAAACCTGGCACTCGGTGCTACGATCAAATTCCATTTACTGGATGCCATACAGCAATAATCCTCAAAAGAATCATAGTCTGCCAACTGTCTCACTTCATTGATTCCATGAAATCTCATAAAATCAAATAATTCGCATTCCGGACTTACAGGTGCAAAACATCCCAGTAAATTCACTGCTGCATCTCTGTCTTTCTGTGCAGCATATTCCTTTGGAATGGCTGTCAGCATGGAACGAAATGTAGTGATCAGCGGTGGTCTTGTCGTATCCATGGCGACCGGATTCATATGGCAGGCTCTTACGATCAATCCCGGATGTTTCCTTTCAATTTCCTGTGCCACTGCATCCATATCCGTTCCAATAAAATCATCCAGACAAGATACAAACAGAAACAATACCCTGGGCATAGTATCTTCCAGTAATTCCTCTGCCCCTTCTATAATGACCTCATCATAGCCTGCTACAACATCTTCCGGTGTAATATAAAGATAAGAAGCTCTATCCTTATATCCGTGCTGTATTGCACCTAGTGCGCCATGTCTGAAGCATGCAGATGGACAGATGAAAAGCAGATGACTCTGTGGAATCATTGCGGCAACACGGATAATTCCCCAGCCTCCATGCCCCGGTGATGTATAATACAATGTTTTTTCAAAGCAATGACCTACACACATTTCTCCAAACCTGTCCTTTCACATATCTCCATCATTTTGTCAGCAAGCTGTCGATAATCCTGTGCAATTTCTGCCTGAGGTGCAGCTTCTATCACTGTCTTTCCCAGTTCCTCTGCTTTTTGCACTTCATCGCTTCTTCTAATGACCTGAACTAGTTCATTATTGGATTCCCTGGCAAATCGCTGCACCAGTTCAAGTTCGTTTTCAACTTTTCTTTCATTCAGAATGATACCTGACACTCTGGCATATCCCCTGTTTTTAAAGTTATCCACTGCCCTTGTAATATTCGATGCCGCAAATAATGCCATCATTTCACCACTTGTCACAATAAATACATGCTCTGCATAACCGTCACGAATAGGCATTGCAAATCCACCGCATACTACATCACCCAGTACATCATAAAGTACAATATCCGGTTGATAGGTTTCAAAAGCCCTTAATTCCTCCAGTTTCTGAAAAGCTGATATAATTCCGAGTCCTGCACATCCGATACCGGGAGTTGGTCCTCCTGCTTCTACACACAGAACACCGTTATAACCCTCATACACAATGTCCTCCAGCGTTACTTCATTCCCTTTTGCCTTGATCTGTTCCAAAACGGTATGTATTTGTCTTCCATGCAAAAGGTTCTTGGTAGAATCCGCTTTTGGGTCGCATCCAATCTGCATAACCTTGTACTTATGGGAAAGCGCTGCCGCCAGATTGGAGGTGGTAGTAGATTTCCCGATTCCCCCTTTTCCGTACACTGCTATCTTAATCATTACGACCATCCTTTCTTTTCTGTTGAAAAAAGCAGAAAATATATTATAATAGACTTGAGTTAGTTATATCTAACTCCAAGTCGAAATTTATGTTAACACAATGTTTTTAAATTGACTGTTGCACACGCAACATTTTGGAGAATATAGATGAAAAAATATCTCAATATATTAAGTAAGACACGCTTCTTTCAAGGTATGTCAGAAGAAAATATCGATGAAATCCTCACCTTGTATTTATGTTTTTTTAAGCAATATCACACTGGTGAACTTATCTACGCCACCAGTTCCAATATCCGTTATGCCGGCATTATTCTTGAGGGAACTGTTGATATCCTGCATCCCTCCCCATCAGGGAATGACACCATTGTCAACCGACTCATTCCCGGGCAAATGTTTGGTGAATCCTTCGCATGCCTTGATACCTCCAATGCGCTGTCTGAAATACGCAGTATCAGTGATTCTCTGGTACTTCTTATTGATGTACGCAGACTTCTGGAATGTGAAGCCTGCAATCCCAGATACAGACTTGTTATGATGAATAATATTATGCGCTCTCTGGCAGAAAGCAATGTTCTTTTGAATACAAAAATACAGCTTCTCACGCAAAAAACCTTGCGTGAAAAGCTGCTTTCCTATTTTCATATTCTTGCTACACAATATCACTCTAATGAATTTGATATTCCCTTCAATCGTGAACAGCTTGCCTGCTTTCTTGCCTCGGAACGAAGTTCTATCTGCCGTGAGTTAAGTCGCATGCGAGATGAAGGGCTCATCGAGTTACATGGTAAACATGTTATAATGCTGACTTTTTAGCAGAAGCCATCTCCAAGTCGTTCTATCAACTGGTTCATCTCTTCCTTGCTCTTAACTCCACGACTTTTGGCAATTAACTTCTCTTTCTCATATTCGGTCAGCTTGCCATAATGGTCAAGTGCCTGCTGGTTCATAGCCATTCCCATTGCAAATCCAAGGGGCAGACCATCCGTCATGGCAAAATTCTCATCAAAGCCTGTAGGTTCCATATCAATCACCTTCCTTACAGACTCTATTATTGCCCTTTTTCTTTATTCTATCCTATCCCCAAAAGCTTCTTCATCTGTACCAGTCTGGTGTCAAACTGCTCATAGAAGTCTGCATCCTGATGATAAGGCTCTATGTAAAAGTATTGCAGGATCTGCATGGTGGTACGCTTGATCAGTTCTTCATCTCCACTTGCTGCGAGTTTTGCCTGTACTGCTTTCAGGAAATAATGCCAGTCTGTAATAAACTGCTGATTTTTCTTCAAATCCGGCGTATCGATCCACTTGCCAACTTTTACCTTGGAACGATTGTCCTTCTGACATTCATGTATCTGCAAAATATAGGAAAAGCTGTTATTTTCATAGACTCTTCCCAATGGAAAGATGCGGCAGATTCCCGGTCTGTCTTCATGAATGGTGCATCTGCCCTCTGCATTCAGAAACACACATGGCTCACCCGCTGCCTGCGTATTCATCTTCAAATTCGGCAGAATGACCCCATCTACGATATTCAACTCTATTTTGCTCTCCAGAAGTACTTCGAATCTGGTCTGGAAGTGACTCATCAGCCGATGCACATCCAGCGGATCCAGCACAATAGAACTTCCCATACCATGACAACAGGCACTACAGCCCCTGCAATCATCGCAGTCTGCCTTCACCAGATCATTTATGCTGTATTTTTTTCCATCGGATATTTCATCCAAATCACATTCTCTTAACATCGTATTTCTCCTTCGTTCCTTTTATACTGTATATACCATGATAACCGTTGGAATAAAAGAATTCAATGCCGTTTTTAATACTCTTTTTTCATAATGTGTTTACTGGCGATCCCGTAGGAGATTGCCAGCGCACAGATACATGCAAGTACACATTCCAGATTTAAAAATATTGCCTTTTGTGAGAAAAAGACATCCAGCATGTAATTGATATTCCATCCCATCCACTGTACAGCCTTCTCACTCCAGACACCAATAATACAGATAATCGCGCCAAATGCTATAATCACCAGCCTGCCCTTCTCAGCCCCAAATATCATGGAAACAGGCATCATTACCGATATTGCCAAAACTACCATACCGATCAGATAAATGACCACGGTTCCTTCAATGTTACCAGGTATCAGTATGAACAACACAGAAAACACTACTGCTGCCGCTAAATTGATCAGAAAAAGCAAATACTTTTCCCGAACATATTGTTTCCTGCTGATTGGAAGTGACAACAGGAAAGTAATTCCTTTCTCATGTTGATCATAACTGACAGTGTTGATAGCCATGATACTGCAAATAAATATCAAATAACTCACTGTAAAAACAGGATTGGTATTGGTGACTACAACAATCAGCCAGATCAGCATCATAATACCAAGTGTTCTGCGCTGATTCCATAACAATCTGTAATCCTTAATCAATAAACCTCTCATAACCGTTCTCCCTTCGTCAGCATCAGAATCACTTCATCAATGCCGCCTTTTCCAATTGCCAGTCCTCTGGCATTCTCCTGATAATACTGCTTCTGGTCTGTGAGGAGCTGCCATCCCCAGTTCTCTTTTTTCTGCCTTACGATATAATTCTTATCCATATCGGCATATTGCTCATCCGTCACCTTAAGCACTCCATATTCATTCAGAAGCACATCTGTATCTTCGTGTAAGATTACTTCACCTTTTTCTAACATATAGATATCATCACACAAACTCTCCAAGTCTCCTGCAATATGGGAACTGATCAGGATTCCCCGATTGGGTGTCTCCATATAATCACGCATCATATCAAGTAGTTCATCCCTGGCTACCACATCCAGCCCGGCTGTGGGTTCATCCAGTATCAGCAGCTTCGCCTCATGGGACAGTGCGATCAACAGTTTTAATTTGGCTCTCATTCCGGTGGAAAAATTCCTGATCTGTTTATTAAGCGGAATCTGAAACTGTTCACACTTGTCTCTGAAACTGTTTTTATCAAAATGATGATACATGGCAGCCTGGATTGCCATGATATCTGCTACAGTAAGCCAGCCGCTGAATCCTGCATCTGCCAGTACAACGCCCATATTTTCCCTGTCTTCCTGTGTAAGCTGCCCCGGTTCATGCCCAAATACGGTAACTACTCCACTATCAGGTGTAAGCAGTCCAAGAATCGTCTTAAAAGTCGTACTCTTGCCTGCGCCATTGAGTCCTATCAAACCTGTAATATATCCTTCCTTTAACTCCATCGAACAATGCAGTTTAAATTGCGGATAGCTCTTGGTCACATCCTGCAACTGGATTAACTTCTTCTCTCCCAATGTTCTAATCCTCCATCATAATATCAAATAACTGACTGATCTCTTCCTTCGTCATGCCGCAGCTTCTCGCCTTCCTGATCGCGTCCTCAAAAGCTGTCTCTACCTCTCTACGCTGTTCCTCCAGTGCAACATTACTGTTTACTGCGGCAACAAAACTGCCTTTTCCATGAACAGTGATAATAAATCCCTCCTGTTCTAAGGCATCATATGCTTTCTTCACAGTCAAAGCACTGATCCTAAGCTCCCTGGAAAGTGTACGCACCGAAGGCAATGCTTCCTCCTGTTGTAATTCTCCATGCTGGATCTTCTCCTTGATCTGCCCTACGATCTGTTCGTAAATGGGCTGCATGGATGAGTTGTTGATAATCAGATGCATCTATTCTTATCTCCATTTCTCGTTATGTAGTTCTTCAAGCAATAAACAGTATATAACAGTATAGATATGTTGTCAACTGTTATATACTGTTTATTTTAAAAAGGGCAATTTCAATTAAGACTTCTCCTTTTCTCTATGCTATACTTATTATGTACTCTCGGAGTCTTCTAAATGAAGCATTCTGAGAGTACATACTTGAAAAAAGGAGGGGCTTATGAAGAAGAATACAGTCGTAGAAAACATTATCAATTATATTGAACAGCATTTAGATGAAGATTTATCTTTGGATAAAATTGCAAAGGACTTAAATTATTCTAAATATTATATAGCACGAACCTTTGCCGAAGAGACTGACAGTACCATTTACAAATATATCCAAGGCCGCAGATTGACTGTTGCCGCCCAAAAGCTTACGGAAACATCCAAACCGATCGTCCAGATTGCGTATGAAGCGCACTACAACTCCCAACAGGCATTTACTCTGGCTTTTAGCCAACTATATATGTGCCCGCCGCAGGAGTTTCGAAAGAATGGGACATTTTATCCCAAGCGCTCCAAAATCAACATGTGCAGTCTGCTATATTATAATTTCTATATGGCAGGAGGTAAAATGGCAGCATGAGTACAATTCCTTACGTGATTGAACAAACAAGCCGTGGAGAGCGAAGCTATGACATTTTTTCCAGACTGTTATCAGAACGAATCATTTTTCTTGGTGAAGAAGTAACGGATACTTCTGCCAGTCTCATCGTTTCGCAGCTATTATTTCTGGAGGCTTCTGACCCATCAAAAGATATTCAATTATATATCAACAGTCCTGGTGGTTCTATCTCCGCCGGATTCGCGATCTATGATACCATGCAGTACATCAAATGTGATGTATCAACAATATGTATGGGACTTGCAGCCAGCTTTGGTGCCTTTCTTCTGGCAGGCGGTACTAAGGGCAAAAGAATCGCATTGCCAAATGCAGAGATCATGATTCACCAGCCGGCAATCCACGGCAATGGTGTTCAGGGGCAGGCTACCGATATTCAGATTGTTACACAGCATATTCTGCAAAGCAGACAGCGCTTAAACCGTATTCTCTCTGAAAATACCGGAAAATCAATTGAGGAGATTGCCGCAGATACAGAGCGCGACCACTATATGTCTGCCCAAGAAGCCCTCGAATATGGATTGATCGATAAGATTCTTGGCAGGCGTTAATGCTCCATCAACTATTCATAAATTATGGATTTTTCTAATATAATGATATCAAAAATATACTACGGGTAGCCTATGTTAAAATGGAACGATATCATAGATACGATTCATGAGAAAAAATTAAGTGGTAAAGTCGTCACGATGGCTGCTGCACTTCTCGTCCTGACCGGACTGGTAGGAATCCGCCAAAGCATTCCCACCAGCTCTACTGTAGGTGACAGAGAATTGCCTGTCTATTGTGTAGAAACCGGCGAACCTAAAATCGCACTGACGTTCGATGCTGCTTGGGGCAATGACGACACAAAGAAAATCATGGAAATTCTCAAGAAGCATAATGTCAAAGTAACCTTCTTCATGACAGGTGGATGGGTAGAACATTACCCGGATGATGTGAAAATGATCCTGGCCGAAGGACACGACCTTGGCAACCACAGTGAAAATCACAAGAATATGAGCCAGCTCTCTGACAGTGAAAAAGAAACCGAATTGATGAAAGTCCACGAAAAGGTCAAAAACCTGACAGGTTATGAAATGTTCCTGTTCCGCCCTCCCTACGGGGATTATGATAATGCGGTTGTAAAAACAGCCAAAAAGTGTGGCTATTACACAATCCAATGGGATGTGGACTCTCTCGACTGGAAGGACTATGGTGTTGATTCCATCATCAAAACTGTTACAGAGCACAAGCATCTTGGAAATGGATCTATCATTCTTTGCCATAATGGAGCCAAATTTACAGCAGAAGCTCTGGATACCCTGATTACTACACTGCAGGATAAGGGATATACATTCGTCCCATTATCACAACTGATCTACCGTGACAACTACCACATGAATCATGAAGGGCGTCAGATTGCAGACAGCTAAACAAAAAAGAGATGTTCACAACAGTCCCATCTGTGTTGTAGAACATCTCTTTTACATTAATCTCTATCCTGTTTCTGATTTTTTAAGTTATCCTTTTCTGATTTCCACGTCAACAATACTTTCTATCTGTATTTCCTTCCCATCCTCCATCAGGAATGCACCTCTTAGTTCCTCTATCTTCTTCACTCTGCCTTCTATTGTAAGATATGCGCCACCCTGTTTCTTCTGATCCGGTTCGAAATAAGTAAACATCACCTGCGGATGTATTGATAACTGATCTCTGATCTGTTGCAGCTTCTCATTCAAGCGCTCTTTCTCATTCTCATCCAGTTCCACCCATTCCTGTGTAAGTCTGGCGGTTTCATCTATCGCATCCTCGTAGCCTGTCAGCGCTGCAAAAGGAGAGAACTGTGCTGCCCTGTCAGCGACCGGCATCGGCGTATGTGTAACTGATACATGATGTGGCAGATTGATGATATCGTCATATCTGGTCATGCCCTGTGTCCTCCTATCTGGCTGTTTCTCTGCACTGTTGTTGCTCCTTCCTCCAGATTCATTCCTTTGAGGATCGCATTCTTGCCAAATTTCTTCTTGATATCCAGAACCGCCATCTGCATACGTTTCTCACGCTCCAATTCAGCTTCCTCTTCCTTACGCTGCTGCTCTACTGCCTCATAATCAGTAAAAAGATTCAGTTGTTCATACGTTTCTTCCCTGGCTGCTGACTGCTCTGATACCACATGATTGGCTGTCAGATTCAAACGCCTGATAAGCAGATCGGGATTTACGATCCTGTCGTAAAGTTCCATGACTGCCTCAGTGATCAGCTTAGTGGAGGAAGTCTGCCTTTTCAAATTTGCAGTACCATGTGCATGCTTGGGAACCTGCCTTCCATAGCGGTCAGTTGTAACTTCTCCTTTATATTTCCTGCGAATATCAGGATTGGTCAGATTATCGATATCGTATCCGACAGTCAATACCACCTGATCCGTCACCAGCCCTTTATCCACCAGATCCAGCACCAGAATATCTGTCATTTCACGCACAACCAGTCTTGTCTTGTCATAATCATAGGCACAATGGAGAACCTGCCCTGAACCTATACTGTTCGTCTCCGGCTTATATGCCTTGATATCTGCTATCGTACATGGTTCCCATCCCCATGCATGGTCTATCAGCAGTTCTGCATTGATTCCAAATATCTTGTAGAGCAGCTCTTCATTATAATATTCATTGGCTTTTCCAACAGAACATCTGGCAATATCTCCCATCGTATAAAGACCTATCTGTTCCAGTTTCTTCGCATAGCCTCTGCCGACTCTCCAGAAATCCGTAATTGGTTTATGCTCCCACAAAAGCTGTCTGTACGACATCTCATCCAACTGTGCCACTCTCACTCCATATTCATCAGGTTTGGCATGCTTGGCTTCTATATCCATGGCTACCTTGCACAAATACAGATTCGTGCCGATACCTGCTGCCGCTGTGATCCCTGTCGCAGCATACACATCCTGGATCATCCGCGATGCAAATGCCTTGGGCGTCAGCTTATATGTTTCCAGATACGGTACTGCATCGATAAAGACCTCATCTATAGAATATACATGGATATCCTCCGGTGCAACGTATTGCAGATATACATTATAGATCCTCGTACTGTATTCCATATACAATGCCATTCTGGGCGGCGCGGTCACATAACCCACTCCCAGTTTGGGCGAATTGGCAATCTTATTCGCATCACTGGAAAAGCCATGCAAAGTCCTTCCCGGTGCCTGCTGCCTTCTCTGTGCATTAACCTCTCTGACTCTTTGCACAACTTCAAAAAGCCTGGCTCTGCCTGAGATTCCATATGCTTTCAGCGAGGGAGATACTGCCAGACATATGGTTTTCTCTGTTCTGCTTGGATCTGCCACTACCAGATTCGTGGTAAGCGGATCCAGCCCCCGTTCTTTACACTCCACGGAGGCATAGAAGGATTTCAGATCGATTGCAATATAAATATGTTCCTTTATCATCAAAGTACGCCTCCTTTACCTATAGAATAGCATACCCTGAACAAATTTTCTATATCCATTCGAACAAAAGTTTTGTTTCAGGACATAAAAATGGGAAGCCTTCTGGCTTCCCATTTCTCACACATTTACCATGTCATCAACAACACTCTGTACTTCATAAGCCGGTACTTCTGAAATCTCCGTGGATAATGCACCTGCCTGTGCCTTTGCCCAAAACAGCATAATCAGCAAAAGCAATATCAATACCAACGCTTCCAGTTTTCTGTAGATAGATTCACTCATCCCCATCACCATACCTTTCCATAATCAGTGAACTTTGAATTCCTTTTCCAAAGTCTGCCCCTCAACAACAGATGCCCGCAACTATGCAAATTTTTGAATAGTTATCGAGTTGGTATAGTAATTGTACCATAACTTTTATATTTTGTGTTTGTTTTCTGATATTTTACTTTTAAATTTTACTGTAAATTTTTTGGTTATTCTGCCCAATAAACTTTACTGCCTTTTTCATCCTTCGTAACAACAAGCTTACGGTCTATCTGTTCCTTTAGTTCCGTGACATGAGAGATAATACCTACCAATCGTCTGTCTCCTGCCAGTTCATTAAGAATCTTAATAGCCTCTTCTCTGGATTCGTCATCCAGTGATCCAAATCCCTCATCCACGAACATGGTATCCATTCTTACTTTACCTGCCGTATTCTGTATCACGTCTGCCATTCCAAGTGCCATGGACAACGCTGCCATAAAAGACTCACCGCCTGAGAGCGTCTTTACATCTCTGGTCTTATCATTAACGAGGCTGTATACATCCAGATCAAGTCCTACTGCGCCCTGACTCCCCAGCTTATCCAGACTTCTACATTGCAGGATAAACTGATTACCTGACATTTTGACCAGACGCTTATTGGCTTCACGAACGATAGTCTCAAAGTATTTACGCTGGATGTAGGTCTGAAAATCCAGCTTGGCACTGCCTGACAGGTTGCCATTTGCAGTTTTATCCAGATTGCTGTACAATTCATACTCCTGTTTGAGAATCTGTCTCCTCTGGAATAGACTCTGCAGTTTCTCACAGGCTTCCTGATTGCGGTGATTAATGCCATACAATTCCTGTTTTCTCGCCTGCAACTGCTTTCCTGCATCTTCCAGTTCTGACTGCAGCCTGTACAATGTATCCATATCTACAGGCTCTTTGGCCTCTACCTGACTTTCATATTGGAGAAGTGCTTCCTTATTTCTGACACATATGTCATGATATTCTGTAATCTCGTCCTCCAGCCGTTGTATCTGTTCTGTTGAAAGTCTGACTTGCCTGTACTCTTCTATCGATTGAAACTGTTGCTCCCCTACCGCCTGTTCAAAGGCATTCTGTGCTTCTTCAAAAGTTTGCTGCAATCGCTGATTCTGCTCTTCTTCTGTCTGTCTGGAAGATGTGATCTGTGTCAGTGCATCCCTTGCCTGCTGCCACTTCTGCTGCACTTTGGCAAGCTTATCCTGCAGTACCTTCTGCTGCTCCTCCAATTGACGTATCTGATCTTTTGCCTCAGATTCATTCTGTAGTTCCAGTTGTCCTTTTAACAGTTCATACTGTGCTTTGGCAGCCTCATAGCTGTTCTGTTCCTTATGAAGTGCTTCCTGCTTCTCCAGAAGTTCTTCCTTCTCTGCTGCAAGTTCTTCATTGAGCTTCGTTTCTTCCTTCTCTGTCTTTTCCCATCCCTGCTTTGCCTTTTTCACCATATCCTGTGTCACCGGTGAATCAGATAGCGGTGCCTTATGAGGATGTGAAGTAGAACCACACACAGGACAGGGGCTTCCCTCCTGTAACTGTGCTGCCATAATTCCTGCCTGCTGCGCGATAAAACTGTCGTTGGTCTGCTCATACAGATGCAATGCCTGCTGCACCTTCTCATGGATCTGCAACAGTTGCTTCTGCAATTCTTCTACCTTTTTCTGCTGCTGATCAAGCTGTTTTTGAACCTGTCCTGTCTTTTTCTCCTGCTGTACCATAGTTTTTCGATGATTTTCTGCCTGCTCATACTTGGGCAAGGCTTCCTTCAATGCAGCGATCTGTGCCTGTAACTTTGGTTCCTGTTCCTGCTGTACCTTTTTTCCAAGCTCCTGCTGTTCTTCCCACTGAGTCAATGCCTGTCTTGCTCTTGGAAGTGTAGTCTCATACTGTGTCAGGCGCCCGTTGCTCTCCTCCAGCATCTTCCTGCAACTATTCGCCCTACTCTCTTCCGGATATACCAATGCAGCCTTTTTCCCCAGCTTCAATTGAGTACTTTTCTGCTCATAAAGCGCGCTGTCAGCCTCCAGCTTCTTCTGCGTATCTCTTATCCGCTCCAGATGTCGGAACAATTCATTAATATGTTCTCCCCGGACTCTCTCTTCCTTGACCTGCTCTCTGTGCTTCGCATTCTCCTCCAGTTGCTGTCCTGTCAGTTGTTCTTCTTCCTGTCCAGCCTGTCTGAGCTGTTCCAGTTCTTCCATAAGCGGCAGCACATCATATTCCTGAAATTGCAGGGACAGTTCATCTTCCTTATGGATTGCCCGCACACCGGACAATTGCATTTCGCAGAATTTACGGTTGTCCTGCAATTCCCCATAACACTTTTTGGTGCGTTCATGTAATGCATCCTGTATCTGCCAATAGATCCTGGTATTGAATATCCTGCCGAATATCTCTTTCCTTTTGTTTGAGGGAGCCTGCAAAAGACGCATAAATTCGCCCTGAGCGATCATCGCTATCTGCGTGAACTGTTCTGCATCCAGCCCTATGATCTCCACTATTTTTTCATTCGTTTCACGCAATTTACCTACAAATGTGCTGCCATCCGGCAAAATCAACTCCACTCCAGGCTGTTCTGTCGTTTCCCTGTAATTACCATCCTTATCCTTACGCTTACTGGTTCTGGTATACTTCGGATTACGATGGATCTTATAAATCTGCTCTCCATAGGAAAAAGTAAATTCAACAAAAGTCGCCACATCCGGACTTGCATACTGACTGCGCATATCACTGCCTTCTCTGGCACCTCCACTGGTTCTGTCATAAAGGGCGTAGCATATGGCATCAAAAATCGTGGTTTTACCTGCACCGGTATCACCTGTGATCAGGAAAATGCCATGTGCATCTGTTCCAAAATTCACCGTTACTTCTTCTGCATAGGAACCAAAGGCAGACATCACTAATCTGATCGGTTTCACTCTGTCTCACCTCCTATTCTCTCCAGTATCTCCTGCATGATGCCTTCCTCTTCTTCTGAAAGCGGTTGTTGCTGCATGATCTGATAGAATTCCCTGAAAGCTTCCATCGGACTTGGCAATTTTTCTATATTCCCATCCTGTTCTGATAATAGCGCTCTGGTTCTCGTATTATCCACGGTAATCTCCAGAATATGGTCATACACCTCTTCCAAAGTGTCCTTTGGACGATAGGGTTCTTTCTCATCTGTCAACGTAATACTCACATAATCATGACAGTTCTGCTCATTTCCTGCCGCAAGCAGTTCTGCCAATGTCCCTTTCATTTTTCTGACATCTCTGTCACAAACAAGAGGAACCATCTCTATAACAGGTTCACTGCCTTTTTCCCCTAATGTCACCATCGTAATAGATTTGTTATGATGTTCCTCACTGACCGAGTATTTAAGCGGCGTTCCGCAGTATCTGATCCTGCCGTTTCCCATGGTCTGCGGTCCATGGATATGCCCCAAAGCCACATAGTCAAAATCAGATATGACGCTGGTGTCGATTGCATCCAGTCCACCTACTATAACTCCAGTTGTCTCGGAATCACATAGCTGCGGTTGTTTTCCATTTGAATTGAAGAACTGATGTGCCACAAGCACATTTCGTCTGTTCCAGTCTATCTCTTCCCGTGCCAATACTCCTGCAAAGGCCTTTTCATAGTTCAGTTCTGTCCCCTCCGGGAATAACTGACGCACATATCCAGGCTTTGTAAAAGGGAATAAATAGAACTCCACTTCTCCCTCTTCATCCTGTAATGTAACTCTGCGAAGATGTTCTTCCTCATTTCGCGGTGGCATGGTTGAGATATAGATATGATGCTTCTCCAGAAAAGAAGCCGCATACTGCAATCTCTCCGGACTGTCATGATTCCCTGCTATGATCAATACCGGAATGGATGGCATTATCTCAGATAACTGCACCAGAAAATCATCAAAAATACGATATGCCTCTCCTGATGGCACCGACTTATCATAAATATCACCTGCAATTATGATCACGTCCGGTCTGTATTCCTTTGCTTTTTCCACAATCTGATCCAGAATCGCCCGCTGCTCCCGCGCCAGATTGTAAAAATGCAAATGCTTCCCGATATGCAGATCCGAAATATGAAATATTTTCATCTTATTCTCCTATTCCCTTTATGATTTCGAATTATGCTGCTATCCCAATGCATAAGCAGACACAATTCCACTCACTAATTACGTTTCGTTTCTTTCTTGCGATGATATGCCCCGGCACTGATGGCTGCAACAAAAGGCACTGTCAGCACGATGCCCATACTGCCTGCAACAGCTCTGATAATCTCGATCGCTACAAAATCCGTGTTAATCAACTGATTAAAGCTGACACCATATGAATAGATCAGTATCATCATATTCAGCGATGTTCCTGCAAAAGCCAGTACAAGTGTGTTCGCCATTGTTCCCATGGCATCCCTGCCAATGTTCATGCCGGATTTGAACAGCTCCCTGGAAGTCAGCTCCGGTTTATGCTTATGTAATTCATCCAGCGAGGAAGCAATATCCATCGCAATATCCATAACTGCCCCCATAGAAGCGATCAGAATTCCACTGATAAACAGTCCTCTCATCTGAAGTGGATATTCTGCCTTTACCAGAAGCAGCGCCTCTGCCTCATCCATCTGAAAAGTAGTAAGCCCAGTCAACTGCTGTGCCAGATATGCAAGGATCGCAGCCACCAGTACACCACACATACTTCCCATACAGGCAGTTACCGTCTTGATCTGGATGCCTCCGATCAGTGCATAACATGCAACATTCGTGATCAGAATGACCAGACATGTTATCAGAACCGATGAATACCCCTTCAGGCACAGAGGCACTAAAATAAATACAATGCAGAGTATGGTAAAGATCAAACCAACAACTGCCTTAAATCCCTGTTTTCCACCGATCACTACCAGTGTAATCAGGAAAAGGGCAATTGTTCCTATAATAATCCAGGTTCTGTGATAATTGTATACGCTTACTTCATATTCATGAACTCCAATCGTATCAATACGCACGGTAAGCTTGTCACCCACTCCTACAATTACATTATTGACTGCACCAAAATAGTTCGTGGTCGTTGCAATATCACCTTTATATCTGCCACTCAGTATTTCAACCTGAATCTTCATACTGCCTCGCACAATATTTTCATTTGATGCATCCACTCCGGTATTGTCTTCTATGACCTTACGCACTCTTGCAGTCTCATACTCTGTTCCTGTATCTTCTGTAACCGTATACTTTGGTCTGTCATAATTGGCATAGTATAATATTCCTGCCAGCATAAGCAGGCACACTACTCCGATTATGACACTTATTAATTTCCTCTTATTCATACCAAGCCTCATTTCCTATAAAAGCGCCATCAGGCAAACTTACAAAGACGGCGTGGCATATCATATACCACGCCGTCTTCTTTATTTTAATGTATTTCCGTTTATTGCGCAATCAGAACAATGATATCTGTAAGTTCATTAGTCTGAATTGCCACATTACCAATCTCATTGACTGTTGTAACACTTACCAGTGCATAATTACCTGTCAAAAGGCTCTTGCTGTAGAGATATGCTGTTTTTCCTACATACTCTGTACCAAGGTTCATATGGATACCTGCTGTATAAGGCAGTTTCATTGCCTTGATTGGGCGCATATAGAATACCTTAAAGCCTTCCTGCAGATCAGGAAGTTGAGTCAGTTCTGAATCAAAGTCATACTCTGTATTTACATCCTGTACATCTGCTGCATAGATGCTGAATCCAACTCCATTACCCAGATATGCCATCAGATACAGATTACGTCCATAATACTTCTGTAAAAGCTCTGTTCTGAGTCTTCTGTCAGATTTTCCAAGTGCTACATCAACATAAGGAATACCTGTCTCTGTCACAGACTCTGCAAGCGGAGCCAGTTCCTGAGCAATCGTTGTCAGCCTTGTTGCTGACGTATTATCAGATGAACTTTCTTCTGATGAAGAATTCTGTCCACTGTTTCCATTGGATGAAGGCTGGTCTGCACCCGATTCCTTCTTTCCTGCTGTAATCTCATCACAGTCACGTACTCTTAAAACCGGAACAGATACGTCGCTGTCTCCTTCCGGATGTTTATAGAGGAATCCGACTGCGGTTACTGTTTTGCCTTTTTCTACAATAGAGACTAAGGTATTCTTACCGGTTGTACCTGAAGTAATATAACCATCAATAAAGATAGCTGACTGATTGCCCTTACCATCTGTAAGCCAGAACTCAGATACGGCATCTCCATCCTTTTCTACGGCACTGACAGTACCTGTTACCTGGATCAGCTTACCGCCATTCTTGTCATAATCCATAGAATCTACAACTGACATCTGTGTCGGTTTTATTTCTGCCAGATTCTTATCATCCAGAATCTCATAGCTTACAAGCTGTAACTCCTTATCTCCCTGATAAGCATCTACATAACCAACGACACGGATCTTAGTACCCTTCTTAACACCTGCTGTTGCAAATGGGAATACTGTAATACCACCAGTTGCATCCTGTACATAAATCGTATCAAAGAATGTTGTATTCTCATTGTCTGTACCATTTGCTACATAACCTTCGATTGCGAATACATCACCCATCTGCGCTTTACGTACTGTAGCAATATCTGTTGCCTCGATTTCTACTTTCTTTGCATCCAGAATATTGTTGATGATCGTATAGTTTGTATAAGGAAGAGAATCATTATTATCCAGTTCTGCCTTTACTTCGAAGTTGGACATGAATACGGAACCACCAACGAAGATTTCTCCGCCGAACTTTGTCTTCTGTGAAGCCAAAGCTACTACATTGCCTTTTTCTACATATACAGAACTGTCTGATTTTTCTCCTGTATCAGTCTTGCAGTCTATAGAATAAGTTGTATCAAATCCCCTGACTAACCACTCTGCAGGATATACACTGCCTGTTTCTTCTGTAGCATTGGTAATATCAACTGTACATCCGCTATATGCAGAATATGTCTGTCCTTCCTTAAATCCTTTCAGATAAGGACTGGAAGTATTCACATTCTTATAGTAAAGTCTGTAAGGTTGTCCACCATTGTTAACTTCATCATATGCTTCATCACTGTTCATACGGATCGTAGAACCGATTGCCTCCAGAAGTTTATTGGTTTCTGTTGCTGTCTGTCCACTTGTTGTATCCTGATAATCTGCCAGACCGCACACAATAACAGTTCCACCGTTCTCTACATATTCCTTTACAGTCTCAAGGAAGGAATCTTCATAATGAGATACTGTATAATCTCCTGCATTTGCAGTACCTGTCTTCTTGGCAGGTGCAGATACGACCAGAATCGCTGCATCCTTCAATGTATCTGCCGTAATTTCGTCTTTTACAACTCTTGCCTTGATATTCTTATCGGCAGCAATTGAAATAAAGCTGTCAACATTATCTCCATAATAGCCTGTTACATAATCGTTATAATGTGTACCATCAATGACTACATGAGATACCATGCTGTTATCTACATAATTGAGTTTCAATACGTCATTGTATACTTTTTCTACGCCATTTAAGGATGCATTCACAATAACATTCATTTCCATAGCGCCGACTTTATCATGTGTATAGCTAAAGGTATAAGTTGCTGTACCTTCTGAATCTACCTTGGTCAGACCTTCTTTGTCCAGATCAACAGCTTTTACTGTCTTACCATCTACTGTAAATTCAACCGATTCAATATTTAATTCTGTCTTTTCGTTATTATACAGATCCAACGTCACATCCAGAGGTTCTCCAGCAATTGGAAGTGCTTCATCTGTGGAAAGAGCATTGATACCTGCTGCCTCAACTTCACCTACCCATACAGGAGCTGTTACAGCAATATCTCCGTCTGCTTCTGTTACTTTAATATAATAATAGGAATAAGAAGAAGGAACTTCAAAGTTCACAGTAGCTTCTGCTGTATCAACAGTCTTGGATTCAATACTAAGACCACCGTTTACAATGACTTCTACCTTACCCAGTTTAGCATCTGTCGGATCAGACAGTTCTACACTTAATTCTACTGTATCACCTACCATATCCTTATCCAGAGTAGTACCCATAATATAAGAATCCAGTGTATAGTAGATGCTCAGATCGTTATCTTCTGTTGCATAGACACGATAATTTCTCATCGCATCATAGATATTATCCTGTGTAAGGCTGTCTGCCAGAACTACACTTCTTGCTGTATTGGCAGAACCCCACTTACCCTTGTGATTATCCTGATTGTTGGTAGGAGCTACATGCCAGCCCTTATCCAATGCCCTGGTGTAATATTCATAGGAAGGGAAATAACCGGAACTTCCGATCGCGCCTTCACCATTACCTACTTCAATCGTTGTGATCAGTGCATCATTTGCTTCTGAATAATATGCAAAATCACTGAAATCACCAAAAGTCGTACCTGGATGGTTGAACTGATTGATAGAATCCGGAGCTGTCTGTAATGTTGCATAATAGTTCTGTAATGCTGTGCTGTATGTTGCATATGCAGACTGTGTACGGCTCTGGAAACCATCTGTATTAAAGGTGTTCATATGTCCAAGTCCATTAGACCATGTCATTTCATAACCGAAAATACCTACGAAATCATCTGTGGTATATTTCTGTGCCAGTTCATGACCCTCTACCCACTCTGTACTCATGGAACCATCATTGATATTTGCCTGATCTGCATTATCAAAGGAGTTGGAATGGTCTGTTACTGCAAGGAAATCCAGATTGTCTACCTTGGATGCGTACTGGAATGCTTCTTCGCATGTACCTGCACCATCTGAATAGCTTGTATGTGCATGGAGCTGTCCAAAATAAATATTATATTTCTCATTCTCTCTTGCTGTGAAAGCCAATGTCTTAACAGCACTGTCTTCATAGCCTTCCTTCACTGCTTTTACTACCATTGTGCAGGGAAGTTTAGTCAGGCTTACAGGAGTTTCATATTCCTGCCAGTCATAAGTATCTGCTGTATCATCTGTATCTGCAGCCTCATTGACTGCATCATCTGTTTTATTTGTATCTGTTTTTACAAAAGCATACAAAATCTGTGCATCTTCTGTTTCACAGGTCAGTTTTACTTTGCTGCCTGCTGCCACTGCGCCACCGTTTGGTGATGCCTTTACTGTTGCAACTTTAGCCTGTGTATACTTGTAATTGACTACGATACTGTCTTTGATACCATCTTTGGATGCATATACACGTACTGTGCAGGGAAGTTCACTGATAACGGGTTTACTGTCTGCACTGTATTCTTTGTATTCAGAATCACCATTGAATGCATAATAAATAGTTGCACCCCTGGTGCTTGTCTGCATGGTGATCTGTGTACCGACACCGGCCTCGCCAGCTTCAGGATCTACGGTTACATAACCACAGAAATCATCTGAAACCAGAGGATTGGCTGTAATCTTAATATCATTAAAATAGTTGGTTCCGCCAGTACCGATCGTTGTACCTTTAATAGAGGTACTGTCTGTAACCCTCAGTCTTAATATCAGTTTTTCTGCATTATTAGCGCCCTCTGGAAGTGAGATATGAATCTCATGCATCTTGCTGGCTGTCTGCAATGAGAATGTACCATCTGTCAGTTCTTTATTGATTTCAACAGGTGTTGCTACAGAGTTACCTGATTCATCCTTGGTATATGCAGTATAACTGCACTCTAAAGTACCCTTACCGGCTTTATTAAATTCCTTACCATCTGTACTGTATTCCAATACGAAATTCTTGGCACCTGTGTTAGATCCCTTCATGAAGAAGGACATCTCCAGATTGCCATACTGTGCACTGCTTGTTTCGATCTGGTAATACCCATCTGCTGCCAGACCCTTACTACCGATACTGTATGTTGTACCGCCCGTCTGTGAACTGGTATTGGAGATCAACGGCTGCTTACCATTTGATAATGTCAGTTTCGTGTCCTTATCGAGATAATCATTTTCATCATAAAGATCTCCATATACTGTATTACCTTCAAAATTTGCTGAACCTGCAAAAGAAGCCATATTCAGAGTAATGGAATCATCAATCTCATAAGAACCTGACTTGTTGATCTTATAATCACTGCTTAAACCATTTCTTAACTGATAATTAGTCTTATATGCAGAGCATGCTGCATAAACATCTACAACATCACCTTCCACAACACCTTCCGGATATGCTGCACCCTTGAAGATCGTAGCCTTTCCTTCCGCATCGGTAATTGTAGTTGAACCGTTTGCATTATATTCGCCAAGTGTTGCATCCTTGATGCAGACATACTCAGACATATAATCAGCACCAAGCTGTGCTGTCGTGATTTCCTGTGCTTCAATAGCATCCACATTCTCAATGATATCCAATTTGGTCACATTAGTCAGTTCCGGAACACCGCTGTATACTGTTGCTGTACCTTCTACTGCAACAATATCACCTACCTTATACTGGCTGTAATTTTTGTAATCATATACCAGATAACCATAGATTTCATTATCAATAACATCTTCCAGAACAATATTGATCAGTGTATCGCCAGCTTTGGAAGCATATGCATATACGACCTGTCCAACTACCGTTGCTGTACCTTCCTTCAATGCTGCTGCATCTTTTACACTTACAGCACCTTCAACGGAAGCGATCAGTTCATCACTGATCGGATCATATAAAGTATCCTTATCAGCATCTTCTGTGGTTTTAGTCACTGTAAAATCATCAGCGCTTGCAACACGAAGCTGAATCTTGTTAAAATCACTGACAACAGCATATACGCTCACCTGATCTCCTGCTTTCACATCTGTCAGAGCAGGCATCTTATATACATTAACACTGTTGCCATCTGCGTCAGTCAGTGTTGTATTGCCACTTGTATTGATCTCACCGATCTTAACGTCTTTGATCAGAACTCTGGTAGATTCATATGCATTGTCTGCTGCATAATCGTCTAATAATTCCTTTATGGTCACCTCAGTTGCCGGAAGCACTGTACTGTCTGTTTTGGCGGTAACAGCTACAGTTTCTGCCGCACTCAACTCATCAAGACCTCTGAAATTAGCTCTTGTTCCCTTGACAGTCAGAGTATCACCTACTGCGATATCTGTTGGTGCTGCATTATAATAAGCATCAATACCTGCTGTTTTATCCTGTAAGTATACATTTCTGCCATCAACAAAAGTAACAATACCCTTTACAGTCAGATCTGCAGTACCGATCTCAGCCTCTCTTGCATCTGCGATGGTGATCACATCTACACTTGCTTCTTCTTTTACTGTATATCTAAAGGATACTTTTTCACTGTCTTCAAGACTGCCGTCTTTCATAACTGCAAAGGCAACGATTGTCGTATCCTGTGTGATCTCGATTTCTTCTGTGTAGGTCGTATAGTTCTCACTGCCATTAGTATTGTACATAACAACAGCACCCTCTGTTTCAGTGCTCAATGCGACCCTGGTTCCCTTCTCTACTTCACCAGATGCAACAGATGCTTTTACCGCTGAACAGGCCTCTTTGACAACGGAATCCTTTACCTGATCATCTGCCTCAGTCTGAACTGTAGTCTGTTGATCTGCATCTTCTTCATTATCCGTAGTCTGCTGTTCAGAATTCCCTGTTTTAACATCCGTCTCTCCAGACTGATTCTGAGAATCTGATTCTTCCGATTTTTCTGCGGAACTTTCCTGCTGTTGTGTGTCAGTTGTTTCCTTTACTGTGTTTTCTTCTGCCTCTGAGGTTTCTTTGCTCTGCGCCTCAAGAGTCTGCGCCACAGTTGATTCCTCTGCGTAAACCGTTGTTGCTCCGCTAAAACAAGAGCTTGCTACCATAATAGCAGCCAACAGCCCGGCAGTGAACCTGCGTCCACTTCTTCTCATTTACTTATACTCCTCCTCTGAATGTAATCCTGACTTGTCACTCCTCCTGTAACAAATCCTGTCTTTCCGTGTGTACGAACTGTGCATCCTTCTCTGCACATAAAAAAACAGCGTAGTTTATTAGACTTCGCTGCCTTTTCTCATAAAATATCTTCAGGGCACCAAAAGTCAACATGAAAATTGATTCATTTTCAATCACACAATTTTGACTTTCCCCTGTCATATACACTGTATATGATTATATACCCAAATGGTAAAGTTTGTCATCACAAACCAGTAAAGTTTACGTAAAAATTTTCATTTTTAACTACAATAGAACTCATAATACCATTTAGCAAATTTATTAAGTCCATCTTTTAAGCTAATCGATGGTTTAAATCCAAAATCCTGTTCCAACTGGCTCACATCAGCATAGGTCACTTCCACATCACCAGGCTGCATTCCTACTAATTTCTTATGTGCTTCGAAATCATAGTCCTCTGGCAGAACCTTTGCTTTTTTCAGTTCATCCTGAAGAATTTCTACAAAATTCAGCAGATTCTCCGGCTGGTGATTTCCGATATTATAAATCTTATACCGTACACCATCCTCATTTTCCAGTGGTGCTGTCTCCATGACCTTTGTAATTCCTGTTACAATATCATCAATATAGGTAAAATCGCGTTTACAGTTACCATAATTGAATATCTGTATCATCTGATTGTTCACCAGTTTATTGGTAAATCCGAAATATGCCATATCCGGTCTGCCGGCAGGACCATATACAGTAAAGAATCTAAGTCCTGTAGAAGGGATTCCATAGAGTTTGGAATACGCATGTGCCAAAAGCTCATTCGATTTCTTGGTCGCTGCATATAAAGAAACCGGGTTATCTACCTTATCCTCTGTTGAATATGGTATCTTCTTATTGCTGCCATAAACAGACGATGAGCTTGCATATACAAAATGCAATACCCCCTCCGCCCCATTATCGTAGCTGTGCCTGCAAGCCTCTATCATATTGTAGAAACCGATCAGATTAGATTCCATATACACATCCGGATTCTCAATACTGTAACGCACTCCTGCCTGTGCGGCAAGATTAACTACAACTCCTGGCTGATATTGTGCAAAGCACTGATTCACCAGCTCTTTATCTGCAATACTGCCTTTTATTAAAGTAAACTGTCCTGTTACCCCTGCTGCAATCTCTTCTATTTGCTTCAGGCGGTATTCTTTGAGAGCTACATCATAATAGTCGTTCATGTTGTCGATACCAACAATGCGCACATCCCTCACTGTACGCAGCAATTCCATCACAAGATTCGCCCCAATGAAGCCTGCTGCACCCGTCACCAGAATACATTTACCAGTCAGATCTATATTTTTTGCTAACATGTACGTTCTCCTTTATATGTCACTGTTCCCAGTATAGCGAATCTTCGTGAAAATTGCAATTTTATAATCCTTGACCTATAACAGTTCCTTTAATATCTGATTGACAAGTGCAGGATCTGCCTTACCCTTCATGGCTTTCATTGTCTGCCCTACCAGGAATCCGATCGCACGATCCTTACCATTGTGATAATCTTCCACGGATTGAGGATTGGCTGCAATGACCTCTTCAATGGTCTTGCGCAGTGCACCTTCATCATTGACTGTCTTTAAGCCCTTTTCTTCTACATAATGCTCCGGATCTACATCCTGCTCGAACATGATTTCAAATACTTCTTTTGCTACAGAAGAATTGATTGCCTTGGCATCTACCAGACCGATCAGTTTCGCCAAATTCTCCGGAGAGAACCTGATATCCTCAGGGTCCATGCTCTTTTCCTTGAGAAGTCTGAGTGTCTCACCCATAAGCCAGTTGGACACCTTCTTGGGCTGCTTGCAGATAGCTACTGTCTCTTCGAATAGATCAGCCATATGCTTAGAATCTGTGATAATGCCGATATCATATTCCGGTATATCGAACTCTTCTTTATAACGTGCCATCTTCGCTTCTCTGAATTCCGGCTGTTTGTCACGGATTGCAGCCAGCCATTCATCACTGATATAAACAGGTACAAGGTCCGGGTCTGGGAAATAACGATAGTCCTGCGCATCCTCCTTGGAACGCATTGCATAGGAATATTCCTTCGCATCATCCCAACGTCTTGTTTCCTGAACTACCTCTTTGCCTGATTCCAGCAATTCGATCTGTCTTTCACGTTCTCCTTCGATGGCATGTGTGATCGCCTTGAAAGAATTCAGATTCTTCATCTCTGTTCTGGTTCCAAATTCCTTCGCTCCTACTTCTCTGACAGAAAGGTTCACATCTGCTCTCATGGAGCCTTCGTTGAGCTTACAGTCAGAAGCTCCCAGATACTGTACTGTCATTCTCAACTTCTCCAAATAGGCAATAACCTCTTCTGCGCTGCGCATATCGGGTTCCGATACGATCTCGATCAAAGGTACACCGGAACGGTTATAATCTACCAGTGAACAATCTTCCCATTCATCATGGATCAGCTTACCTGCATCCTCTTCCATATGAATCTCATGGATACCGATTGCCTTCTTCCCCTGCTCTGTCTCAATATCTACATGACCATTGCGGCAGATGGGCAGATATAACTGGCTGATCTGATAGTTCTGTGGGTTATCCGGGTAGAAATAATTCTTTCTGTCAAACTTGCAATACTGCGTAATCTGACAATTCGTAGCCAGACCTACCGCTACTGCATATTCTACCACCTGTTTATTCAACACCGGAAGAGAACCCGGCATGCCTGTGCAGACAGGGCAGGTATGGGTATTGGGCGCCCCGCCAAAGGCAGTAGAGCAGCCACAGAATATCTTGGTCTTTGTTGCAAGCTCTACATGCACTTCCAGACCGATGACTGTTTCATATTGCTTTGCCATAACTATCTGCCCTCCTTTGTTTTTATACTGAATGTACCACGAATCTTTTCATAGGTGTACGCTGCCTGAATGAGCTTCTTTTCTTCGAAGCTGTCTGCCAGAAGCTGCATACCGATCGGCAGTCCCTTACTGTCAACACCACAGGGAACCGAGATTCCCGGAAGTCCTGCCAGATTCACTGATATGGTATAGATATCTCCCAGATACATCTTTAATGGATCAGACAGACTTTCTCCTAATTTCGGTGCTGTTGTAGGTGCTACTGGTCCAAGGATCAGGTCATACTTTGCGAAAGCATCATCAAAAGCCTTGCGGATCATAGCTTTGACACGAAGTGCCTTTAAATAATACGCATCATAATAGCCGGAACTTAATACAAAGGAGCCTAACATGATCCTGCGCTTTACTTCTGGTCCAAAACCTTCTGAACGTGTCTTTTTATACATGTTATGCAATCCTTCATATTCAGGCGTACGATAACCATATTTGATACCATCGAAACGTTCCAGATTGGAGCTTGCCTCTGCTGCTGCGATCGTATAATAAGTAGGGATCGCATATTCTACAAGGCTCAGGTCAAATTCCTCTACAATTGCTCCCTTAGCCTCCAGAGCCCTGGCTGCTGCCAGAACAGCTTCTTTTACCTCGCTGTCCAGTCCGTCCCCGAAATAATCTCTGGGAATACCGATCTTCATGCCCTTTACATCTTCTACCAGAGCTGCGGTAAAGTCTGTGTCTTTTCCAATGGATGCTCTGTCAATAGAGGTTGAATCCTTTGTATCATGGGAGGCGATCACTTCCATAACTGTCGCACAATCCGTTACATCCTTCGCCAGCGGTCCGATCTGATCCAGCGAGGAACCATATGCAATCAGACCATAACGGGATACGGTTCCATAAGTAGGTTTCAGACCAACTACACCACAGAAAGATGCCGGCTGTCTGATGGAACCACCTGTATCAGAACCAAGTGCAAAGAAACACTCATCTGCTGCTACAGCCGCTGCCGAACCACCGGAAGAGCCTCCCGGTACATGCTCTGTATTCCATGGATTTCTCGTCACACCGTAAGCAGATGTCTCTGTCGTAGAACCCATGGCGAACTCATCCATATTTGTCTTACCTATGATGACTGCCCCTGCCTTTTCCAGATTCTCTACAGCCTGCGCCGTATAGGTAGGGATGAAATTACTCAGAATTCTGGAAGAACAGGTAGTCAGCATGCCTTCTGTACACATATTATCCTTAATTGCGACAGGAACACCCGCAAGTGGGCCTGTCAATTCTCCTGCCTCGATCTGTTTCTGAATTGCGGCAGCCTTTGCAAGTGCAGCTTCTTTATCAACAGTCACATAGGCATGGATTGTCTCGTCCATGTCACCGATTCTGTCAAGCACTGCCTGCATTGCCTCAACTGCAGTAGTCTCACCGGCTTTGATTGCCCTGGCAAGTTCCACCGCACTATATGCTAAAATATCCATTGCTTATTTACCATACCTTTCCTTACTAATCGAATGTTCTCGGGACCATGAACATATTGTCCTTTTCACCCGGCGCATTCTTCAACGTCTTCTCACTCTCATCGCCATTGGTCACGACATCTTCACGGAATACATTCTGCACCGGAAAAACATGAGACATCGGTTCAATGCCTGTGGTATCCAGCTCATTTAATTTATCTATATAGTCAAGCATACTGCCCATATCCTTCTTCGCCTGTTCCTTCTCTTCATCAGAAAGCTCCAGCTTAGACAGAATACCCACATATTCTATTGTTTCATCACTGATTATATTTGCCATAACGATTACTCCTGCCTTTCACATTAATCCCTGACTTTGATGTGAACCTCTCTGAGCTGCTGCTCAGTCACATCATTCGGTGCGCCACACATCAGATCCTGTGCTGAACCGCTCATTGGGAATGCGATCACTTCACGAATATTCTCTTCATTACGAAGCAGCATGATCATTCTGTCGATTCCAGGTGCCATACCGGCGTGTGGTGGTGCTCCGAACTGGAAAGCCTGATAGAGTGCTCCGAACTTGCTCTTTAATGTTTCTTCATCATATCCTGCGATTTCAAAGGCTTTGACCATGATCTGCATGTCATGGTTTCTGACTGCACCGGAAGAAAGTTCCACGCCATTGCACACGATATCATACTGATAAGCCAATACATCCAGCGGATCTTTCGTTTCCAGTGCCTCCAGACCACCTTGTGGCATTGAGAACGGGTTATGGGTAAAGCCAAGCTGTTTCGTTTCAGGATCTACTTCATACATCGGGAAATCATTTACATAACAGAAACGATATGCATTCTTCTCACACAGATCCAGCTTATCACCCAACTCGTTACGAAGCTGACCTGCATAATAGTTTGCTCTTTCTTCCTTATCAGCGATAAAGAAAATAGTATCTCCTGCTTCCAGAGACGCAATCTTTGCAAGTTCTCCTTTCAGTTCATCAGGAATAAATTTATCGATTGGTCCCTTGTAGGTCATATCTTCAGCAACTTCCAGATAACCTAAACCACCCATACCCATATCTGTTGCAAATTTCAACAGCTTCTCATGGAAGCCCTTGGACATTTCGGCATGTACCCTGATCGCTCTGACAGTTCTTCCTACAAAAGGCTTAAAGGTACATTTCTGGAAGAAATCTGTCACATCGATGATACGAAGTGGATTACGAAGATCCGGCTTATCACAGCCAAACTCCAGCATAGCCTGTTTATAACTGATGATCGGATAAGGAGCCTGTGTTACTGCATATCCTTCGGGTGCAAATTTCTCAAAAGTTGCAGATAATACTTCCTCTCCTACCTTAAATACATCCTCCTGCGTTGCGAAGCTCATCTCAAAATCGAGCTGATAGAACTCTCCCGGTGAGCGGTCTGCTCTGGCATCTTCATCACGGAAACAGGGTGCTACCTGGAAATATTTATCAAAACCGGACACCATCAGCAACTGCTTATACTGCTGTGGTGCCTGTGGAAGAGCATAGAATTTACCCTTATACTTTCTGGAAGGTACAATATAATCTCTGGCTCCTTCCGGGGAAGAAGCACACAGAATCGGAGTCTGAATCTCAAGGAATCCCATCTCTGTCATCTTCTGGCGAAGGAAACTGATAACCTGTGAACGGAAGATGATGTTATCCTTTACCTTGGCATTTCTCAGGTCAAGATAACGGTATTTCAGACGAATATCCTCTCTGGTTTCCTTAGATGTCATGATTTCAAAAGGAAGCTGGCTGTATACCTTGCCAAGTACTGTGATCTGCTGTGCTTCCAGTTCGATGGTTCCCGTTGGAATCCTGGGATTGTAGGTATCCTCATCCCTTTTCTCAACAGGTCCTTCAATAGAAAGACACATTTCCTTCACGATGCCTTTTAATAATTCAGTCTTGCGGATAACAACCTGCAGAACACCATACATATCTCTCAGATCAATAAAAGATACGCCGCCATGATCACGGATGTTCTCTACCCAGCCTGCTACTTGCAGTGTCTGCCCAATGTGCTGCTCACCAATTTCCTTCATAGTGATGTTTCTGTACATGTGTATACCTCCTTGAATTAGGACATTCCTAATGACACTGTTTACGCGGCATCGTCAGATGGAAATGTGACCATTAACGCGAAAAAAAGTCCCGGAATGCCACTTTATTAGCATTCCGGGACGGATAATCTGATTCTGTATCCGCGGTACCACCCGCATTGCCAGACCGCCACCTCCACCAAGGTGTCTTACCGCTCTGACCTCTCTTCTCATTTAACGCATGATCACGTATTACCCTAATAAATGATATATCGTTCAGGTAATCTGCTCCGGAGTGTTCCCTATGTCAGCTTCCACGTACAGCGCTCTCAGTCGGTGACGCCGTCTTCCTGTCGTTTTCCTTAACAAGAGTCTCCTTCATAGCATTTCAGTTGCATAAATATTCAAAACTTTGCAATTATAATAGCATAGCTCTTTATCAATTTCAAGTGGTAAATTCAATTTTTTAAAAGAACCGCTATTGTAAACCAATTTGTCTGCAATAGCGGTATCTTATTAATATTTATATAATAAATTAACGTTTTGGAATGTTTCCATATATCTCTCTACGCTTTCCCAGATAACAACATCTGCATCATATTCATCCAGCATGCTCATTGAGAAATCCTTCGTATAGATCCAATGTACTTCCCTGTAATAGCCTTTTGCAATGGTAGAAAGAAAACCTGAGAAGGAATCACCTACTACCAGTGCCACCTCATCCCGATACTGGGACTTGTCCGCTGTATCAGCATCAAATACATAAGTTGTATCAATGTTGTACTTATCTGCTACACCACCGATCACAGCCAGATCACCTGCCAGATCATTTGAAGTGATATCAAAGGATACGGAATTCAGGTCTTTTGCTTCCACGCCGTATGCAGCATGCAGCAGCTCCTGCATTCCTACAAATGCACCCTTCTGATTCCAATGTGTATCAGTTTTATAATAAATCTGACCTTCCTCCTTGGCATCCAGAAGTGCCTGTTTTGGATATACATACACAAGATCTGTATTGTCCCAGATATAATCGGCAAGCTGCTCTGCTCTGGATACTTCATTTACTCTTGCTACTGTATCCGGCATATATTCCTCATAAATAATCTCTTTATTCGGAAGCGCTGTTACATAGAAATCTACGCCCAATTCCTTAAAACCGTCTCTCATATTCACAAGATTGGCTGCAATTGCCGCAAGTTCTTCCTCTGTAAAATGGTTGATACCCATATAATCCCACAGAGGATGTCCATCCATCTCTGTTTTGTAGAAAAGCCAGTTATCTTTGCCCAGCAATACCTGTGTGGACTCCATATATGTACCGCCGGTAAGTAATGAAGTCAGTTCAGAGTTAAAGCTGATCAGCTTATTTCTGCCAAACAATCTCTCTGTGAAACTGTTAAGGCTGTTCTGCAATGCTGTAAACCATGGTGTTTTAACCGGTTCACCGCTCTGCCCATTCGCATCAGCAGTCGACTGTTCGGAAGAGGTGTCATCTCCCTTGCTGCCATCCTGCATTGTACCATTGTTATTCAGCAGTTTCTGCTGTTCCTCGGTCAGGGTGTCTTCCTGTGACTGCGGCAGGAATCCCTTGACTACCGTTACGATCGGCAAAGTAAAAATAAATAACATAAAGATAACTGCTATCCATTTATCACGTTTCTTCATAGCCAGTGTCCATACCCTTTCCTAAAAATTAAAATAAATGAACGGATTGTAAGCATTATTGCTGATAAAGGAAACCGACACCACCAAAATGACTACAATACCAGCCGCATATACAATATTCCATGCCTTGTACTTACCAAGCTTCTCATCGATCTTTGGCATAAGTGGAACGCATCCGATCAATGCAAATACAAAGTATATCCAGTTCTGTGCAATATATGCCCCTACAGCCTTGTCCATGAAGCCCTTTGCACCGATACCAAACATTGCCTTGATATAAAGGACAGCAGTTCCCATACCTGTAGAACGGAAAATAACCCAGCCAATGATAACAAATACCATTGTATAAATATGTCCCCACCAGTAATTCTTCTTACTCAGTCCTGATAATTTTTCAAAAGTCAGCAATACAAAGTAAAGGAGTCCCCAGGCAAGGAATGTCCAGTTCGCTCCATGCCAGATACCGGTCAGTGCCCAGACAACGAACAGATTAAGCACCAGACGGGGTTTTGACACTCTGCTGCCGCCCAATGGGAAATACACATAATCCCTGAACCATGTCTGTAAGGAAATATGCCACCTTCTCCAGAACTCTGATACAGTTCTGGAAATATATGGATAGTTGAAGTTCTCTTCAAAATGGAATCCAAACATTTGTCCCAAGCCAATCGCCATGTCAGAATATCCACTGAAATCAAAGAATATCTGCAGGGTATATGCGATCGCACCAAGCCATGCCATACCTACAGAAGCCTGGAATTCATTATTGATGATCAGATCAAAAGCATGATCTGCGATCAATGCCATATTATTGGCGATCAGCACCTTCTTGCCAAGTCCGATACAGAACCTCGTAACACCTGCATTAAAATCTGCCAGAGTCTCTACCCTGTTCTCGATCTGCTCTGCAATTGTCTCATACCTGACAATAGGACCTGCGATCAACTGAGGGAAAAGTGAAATATATAAACCAACCTGCAATGGATTCTTCTGCACCTTACCATGTCCTCTGTATACATCAATCACATAGGACATTGCCTGGAAGGTAAAGAATGAAATACCAATAGGCAACGCTACCTCAGGTACCGTAAACTCTGTATGCAGGAAACGGTTCACCTGCAGCATGACAAATTCACTGTATTTATACCAGCCAAGGATTCCCACATTGGTCAATACCATAAGGGTCATCAGTATCCTCACCGGAACCTTCCTGTCTCTGACCTTATCCACCAGAATACCGAAGAACCAGTTGAACAGGATCACACCCACCATCAGCCATACATGCTCCGGTTCTCCCCACGCATAGAAGAAAAGGCTGGCAACCAGCAAAAATACATTCTTCAGGTGCTTCGTTTTGCGCAGCAACAGGTAGTATACTCCCAATACAACCGGAAGAAATACAAATAAAAATACCTCACTCGGAAAAAGCATAACATCCTCCAAACTCATAAAAAAAGAGCCTTATATATAAGACTCTTTCCAAATTTAAATCTCGATCTCGCCATTGAAAACGGAAACAGCCGGACCTGTCATATAAACAAGATTCGCCTCTGTGTCCCATTCACATAACAATTCGCCACCTAATAGTTTAACAGCAACTGTGTGTTTCGTCAAACCATTTATCACGCAGGCTACTGTAGTTGCACAGCATCCGGTTCCGCATGCCAGTGTTTCTCCGGTTCCCCGCTCCCAGACACGCATTTCCACATGTTCTTCATCTATGACATGGACAAATTCTGTATTCGTCCTCTCCGGAAATCTTTCATGGTTTTCAAAATACGGACCAATTTTCTCAATATCCAGATGTGCCACATCATCCATAAAAACAACTGCGTGAGGATTTCCCATGGACACACAGGTCATCCGGTAGGTCTTACCGTTTACCTCGATTTCTTCATTTACAACCTGTTCCTGTTCAGAAAGGACAGGCACATCACAGGCTTTCAGAATCGGTGCTCCCATGTTGACTTTTACCATGGATACTTTGCCATCTTCCCCCAGAGCCAGGCTGATATATTTGATCTTGCCAAAGCTCTCTATTGTAAGCTGTGTCTTATCAGTCAAATGATTATCATACACATATTTTGCCACGCATCTGATACCATTTCCACACATCTGTGCTCTGGTGCCATCTGCATTATACATTTCCATTTCGAAATCTGCGACAGATGATGCATTGATAAAGATCACCCCATCGCCACCGATCCCAAAATGTCTGTCACTCAGTCTGCGCACTAACTGAGGCTTCTGCTCTTTGTCCACCTTTTCTTCCATGCCATTGATATATACATAGTCATTTCCGCAACCCTGCATCTTCGTAAATTTCATAAATAGCCATTCCTTTCCAGTATTTACAGATAACCATATCTTAATCATTATCTGTTGAGTTGAAAAGTACAAAACTGCTCTATACTATGCAAAAAATGCTCTGGTTTACAATGTATTATCGATCAATTCCTGATAGAACATGGCATAATCTGTTCTGTTTTCCTTGATAAAGTTAATAGCCGAAGATGGATGACTGTTCAGGGTTCCTGTAAGCAGATAAGGAATATCATATCCCCATACAACTCCTTCTTTCTTTAATTTCAACATATGTTTCTCTACGAAGCTCATAACTGCCAGCTTATTGTATTTTGGATTTCTAAGGAAGCTAAGCAGCAATTCCATATAACAGTTGCCTGCACCTCTGCCCATGCCGCTGACTGTAGCGTCCAGATAGCTGACGCCCATTGACAATGCTTCTATCGTATTGGCAAAAGCCAACTGCTGATTGTTATGTGCATGAATGCCGACTTTCTTATTATATTTTGCTGCAATATTAAGATATTTATCACTCAGTCTCTCGATTTGTTCAGGATAAAAAGCCCCAAAACTGTCTACCAGATAGATGACATCCACACTACTCTGTGCCAGAAGTTCCAGTCCAGTCTCCAGATCTTCCTCTCCGACCTTGGATACTGCCATGATATTAACTGTTGTTTCATATCCCTTTTTCTTTGCATCCTCCAGCATCTCGATCGCAGCCGGAATCGTGTTGATGTAAGTTGCAACACGTACCAGATCGATCACACTGTCCTTTTTATTCAGAATATCCTTCTTATAATCCGTTCTGCCAACGTCTGCCATAACGGATATCTTCATATCTGTTTTATTATCTCCGACAATATTGCGGATATCTTTCTCGTTACAGAATTTCCACTTGCCGAATTTATCAGGGTCGAAGATCTCCTTGGATGCCTTATAGCCGAACTCCATATAATCTACTCCTGCCTTGATATTTGCAAGATACAGATCTCTTACAAACTCATCAGAAAAAGCAAAATTATTGACCAAGCCACCGTCTCTTAATGTACAATCCAATACCTTGATATCCGGACGATAAGATACCAATGTTCCCTGTCTGTCACGACCCATTATTATTTCCTCCTGTCCATTCTTTTGTGATTCAACGCTTTAAACCACTAAATTAACTATGAACAGGATAACGCATTTTCATACATTTGTCAAGTTTGAAATAATACAGTCTGCTATTTTGCTACCTTTAATCTTCTGATCAGTTCTTTCAGGTTCTTGGCTTCTCCATTCATCTCTTCACTGGCTGCCGCACATTCCTGTGAAGTAGCAGAAATAGTCTGTACCACATCATTGATATGCTCAATTCCTTCATGAACCTGATGCATTGCTTCTGTCTGGGTCTTAAGCGTATCTGCTATACCGCCGACCTCCTGTGTAATGACCTTGGAATTGTCAGCTACCTCCTCTAACTGTTTTGCTGTTTTGTCAGCAATGACCATACCTTTTTCTACAGCTTTTACGGAAGTTTCGATCAAAGTAGCAGACTCCTGTGCTGCCTTGGAACTCTGTTCGGCAAGCACTGTTACCTGATCTGCAACTACTGCAAATCCCTTGCCTGCTTCTCCTGCTCTTGCAGCCTCAATAGAAGCATTCAGTGCCAACAGATTTGTCTGTGAAGCAATTTCATTGATCGTTGCGATGATCTTATCAATTTCCTGTGATGCCTGATTGATCTCATTCATGGAATCGACCATCTCATGCATCTGTCCATTTCCTTCCAGAATTTCATTTCCAAGTTTCTCAACCTTATGGCTGATCTCTCTTGCATTATCTGCATTTTTGGATACCTGATCTGTCACACTGGTAACAGTTGCGGTCAGTTCTTCTACTACTGCTGCCTGATCTGTTGCCCCCTGCGCAAGATCATTGGAACTCTGAGCCACCTGTCCGGCACCACTTGTCACTTCATCAGCAGCTTTCTGAATGCCAATTACAGTCTCTGCCATACTCTTTTCAAAAGTCATAATTGACTGCAGAATTCCCACAAAGTCTCCCTTCCATTCAACCTGGGGTTTTACATCAAAATTACCATCGGAGAATTCCTTCATTGCATGCCCGATATCATCTACATAAGTTCCCAATATCCGGATAGACTTACGCAGACTATGTGCCAACTGCCCAACTTCATCAGAGGAATGATATTCCAGTGTGCTGTGCAGATTACCTTCTGTCAGTTCACCCGCTACCGCTTCAATCTCACGTAATGGTTCCAGTACAGAATTTACTGTGATCGTGCCGATTCTCTTCGAAGAAAGGAAAGCAATGACCGTGAATAAAATTACAACTATGATTCCTATAATTGCCGTTGCAACTGTGAAGATGATCGTCTCCTGACTCTTCTGGTCGGTAACATCATCCAGTTGTAATGCAATACTGACTACTTCATCCAATGCCGGAGTACACTTGGTAAAAATCGCATCAATTGCCGCATCATTATTTCCTGCCTGTATCTCTTCAATGATCGCATATCCGATTTCACCCCAGTTTTTCAGTGCATCTGAGTATTCCTGATACATCGTGTCAGAAACTACACCTGTTCTCTTCAATGCTTTCAGTTCTGTATCTGCTTCCGCAAGCTGAGTCTCTACTGCGCTGACATAACTATCATATTTGGATGCATCATTGCTCAAAGCCATCTCACGGATATTACGTGCGGCTGAATTGACATTGATACGGCATATCTTCACAGCACTGTCTGCACGATTAACTTTCTGTACATAGTTCATCATCTTTCCAAGTAACAGACATATAACGAGCAAAGATATAATACCTGATACGATCATAAACTGAATGACCGTTTTATATCCATGTCTCAGTCTTTTTTTCAGTGGCATCTCCTCTAATTTTTGTTTTGTTCCCATATGTTCCTACTCGCTGTTTCCTTACAGCGATCCTCCTTTCAGTCGCTTTCCGACATTTTCAATTTACTCTAGCATTTTTCTTTTATTGTATAATATTTTCTGTTAATTTGCAACAAAATACAATTTTTGCTTGTAAATTAAAAAATGTTCTGCTACAATGCAAATAGAATTTGTAGTGTGTTGCAAAAGAGGTACGTTATGAATCATACGAAACAGCGCAAGAGCTTATGCTTTATCCTAATTCTATCCATGCTGTTTTTTGGAATGTGCTTTGAGAATCTTGAAGCAGATTCCTTTTTGTCATACCTGCTTACCACACAGGCAGATTCCACGTTGCGTTCTTCACAGAATACTTCTTTATCCCAGCAGGTCTATATAGAGGATACCCTTGGAAGACCTGTCGGTAATGTAATCCGGCTGAGCGAACGTCGTAACAATTCACGAACAGGCAGGGAAACAGACCTGGACCTGTTGTCTGCAGAACTTCTTTTGCAGATATTCCCTATTACTTTTATTTTACTGTCACACTTTTACGGTTCAGAAGCTCACAGCAACTCCGTAATCGTTGACTACATTCACCAAAAAGACGGTAAAAAAGCAACTGCATAACAAACATATTCGAATTGTTTTCAGGGTACTCTACACAAGGCGTATGCCTTCTTTGAGCCTGCCCTTTGTGTTTTTGTACCCTTTTATCAAAAATTAATTGAGAAAGGATACTTTACTTATTATGTTTGAAAATATTGCTTTTGTCATAATGGCGATCATTGCAGCGGCTGCCGGCATCTGGGTCTGGTGGCTTGAAAATCATGGTCAGGATTCTGACAAGAAAAGTAACTAAGGAGAATATTAAAAATGAATATTGGACTATTACTGTTAATCATTGTTGGTGGAGCAACAGGCGCATTATCTACTCTGTATATTGTGGTATCTTTGATTGGAACAATTGCTTATAAGATCTATCACAGTGCAAAGTATCACGTATCTTTATACAGTTAAATAATGGTCATTGTATGGAAACGGTCACTGTAAGCACACTGTATGGCTTATTACTGCTACCCCTTCCCGCAGTCTGCCTCCACAGTCCGGAATCATCCGCCCTGACAGTCAACATAACCATATATGCGTAACCCCTACAACTTTATGCATGCAATGCTTCCCAAAGCACCGGACTGTCCCGGATCTTCCACTTACATGTTAACTGTTTTCCAATGATATAACAAAAAGCACGATCAAGCCTCCTGAGCCTCAGATCGTGCTTTTCTTATTTATTATGAAATTCCTTCTATTACAACACCATGTGCAATTCCCGGAACATTCTGTCCTTCATTAAAAGAAGTCTTATTCAGTAATGCACCTGTTGGAACAAATAATATCCGGTTCCATTCTCCTGCTTCTATTCTCCGCAGAAGATATGCCGACAGTACAGTTGCCGAACAACCGCAGCCGCTTCCTCCTGCATGTACATCCTGCTTATCCTGATCATACATCAGCATGCCGCAGTCATAATAGCGGTCACTGATATCAATTTTCTGTTCTTCTAACAGCTTAAACAATGCTTCTTTTCCAATATTACCCAAGTCACCTGTTATGATCGCATCATAATCCTGCACTGTTCTGCCAAAATCCCTGAGGTTTCCTGCAATAGTATCACAGGCAGCAGGTGCCATGGCACACCCCATATTGAAGGAATCACGTATTCCATAATCCATGATCCGCCCCGGTGTAATTCCTGTTATACCGATTTTTCTGGAATAACCGGGTACTGCCTCCTTTTCTCCTGAAGGCAGGTTATCCTGCTGTAAGATAAAGGCTGCACTTCCTGTTACAGTCCATGTTGCATATAACGGACGCTGCCCTCCATATTCCAGAGGATACCGGAATTCTTTCTGCGCACTGGCATAATGACTGGATGTAAGACACATGACAGTTCCTGCATAGCCTGCCGCTACTGTCATACTGCCCAGACATAAGGATTCCCCACAGGTAGAACATGCCCCATACAATCCAAAAAGCGGAATATCAAAATCCATAACGCCAAAGGAACTTGCAATATTCTGTCCCAACAGATCTCCTGCAAATAAATAACGGATGTCTTCTGCTTTTAATTCTGCCTTTTGTAATGTAACATCAATTGCCTGCTTCTGAAGCGCACTCTCTGCCTTTTCCCATGTATCTGCTCCAAACAGATCGTCCTTATCCTGACCCTTTATATCAAAATAGCTGCCAAGCGGTCCCTGTGCCTCCATCTGTCCCACCACGGAACCACTGGTTTTGATTATAACCGGATTTGCAAAGATAATACTTGATCTGCCAACTGCCTGATTCTGTGCCATACGTCCTCCTCCTACTTCTTTTTGGAAATAGTGTGTCCGTACAGCCGCAATCTTATTCTGCCTTTTTCTGATATACTTCTGATTCCGGATCTGTTATCTGTGCTACCTGATCAACAGGCTTGCCATTCTTATCAAGCGGTCCACAGGTATAGGTAAGCGGTATCTTATAAGTATCCTCATAGATCTGTTTCCATACATCATAATTCTGGCTGCGCATTGCCTCCACATTCTCCGGATGACTCTTGGATGAATCCGGATAGATTGGTGCACCGATATGAATCGTATATTCCTGTATTGGGAATCCATCATTATCGATCAGGTCACTGTCCTCCATTGTAATAAAGCATGGAAGAACCGGCACCTGATTATTAACTGCAAAGGTATAAGCCCCTTTCTTTAATGGCTTGGGTTTACGATAATTCCACCACATACTCTGTTCCGGATAGAAAAGGACAAAATTACCCTCCTGCAGCACTTCGTCCACTGCCTTAACAAATTTCTTCATAGTAGCAAAGTTGGAACTAAGCGGCAGCGTATTGCAATTGCGCATCAAAAAGCCATAAAATCCCGGGAAACTGGTATAATTACCTTCCTTGATAACGCGGTAGAACTTACGTTCTTTGTGTTCAGACTTATCATATGCGATCTGAATAGCGAAGCTGTCAAAAGCATTGAAATGATTACAGGTGATGACTGCACCACTTTCCAGATTCCGGAAATTTTCAATTCCAACAACATCCTTAATGATCATCTGCTTTCTGCGTATAAGCATATTCAGGAACCATCGTCCAACCTTATGTGCATAACGATTTCTCAGCTTCCCACCAAGGGATTTATGAAGATATTCGATTTCTTCCGGCATCAGTGTTCTGGAAGGTGGATCATTTTCCACATCTATATCAAATTTGCCTTCCCGCTCCAACTCTGCTATTTTATCTAATATGGCCAGGCGTTCTTTTGATTTGGTTGTGTTTTTCTTTATCATATTGAAATAATTATTTTCGTTCTGAATCTCACGAAGTGCCAGTTCCAACAGATGCTCTCCGGAATATCTGTCGTTTGCCCGGTCTTCTTCTGTGTATTCAGCCAATTCCTTTCTGATCTGCTCATAGAAGCAGGTCATCTCGGCATATTTCCAGAAATATTCTGACATTCTGAAACCTTCATAGTGCCATGGTTTGGATGCCATATTATAATGCAGGATCTGAATGTCCTCCTCCTTGCAGGGAAGCTCTCCAAATACTTCCGTATTCCATACGGCATCCAGCCAGAGTACCTTATCCTGGCAGATAATATTCAGGTAATCCTGATCCTGTGCCACAACAAAAGTATAAGTATTAAGCAACTGTACAAATTTCTGCAGGATATTCTCTTCACGGAACGCGCGGGTATTCATTAACAGCATACCTGCGTTAAAATATGCATATCTGTCCATTCCAAGTACTTTCTCAACATATTCACCAAAAGTCTCATCCTGAATAACCACCTGATCACGTACACCGGCAACATATTTATTCGTGATATCCTGTTCAAACAACCTGGAAATATCCCCCAGTGTTACTGTGTCACTGTCAATATAGATTGCCTTGTCATACTGTGGATACATATCTGCGATAAATAAACGATAGTATGTCGTATGAGAATAATAGTCTCTCACCGGCAATTCTCCATCCAGTTTTTTTAATTTTTCAGTCACATCATCAAAATAGACCTTAACACAATTAGTCTCAAGCTCCCTTACTTTATCCTGCATGGCTGCACTGACATCTGTGTGCAGAATATGCATATGATATATATAATCGGCAGAAGCATTTTCAATAATAGATTTCATTGCTACCATAGTATATTTCACATACTTATTATCGCAGGCAAAGAAAATCGGTATGATCGTGTTCGTGTTCATTGGTAACCTCCTTGACTTTCTCTTTCAAACTTCTTTTTTAAATAAATATATTCATATAAAACATCATCAAATTGTTCATAATGGAATATCGTATGCACTTTGGTCACATTCCACTGTTTAATATTATCCGTATGCGGGTAAGGCAGATAAAACAGTCTTCTCGAAAAGTGTCTTACTACTGTATGTCGGTGCAGGAACTTCTGATCATTAAAACGCTGTGGCAGCATTTTCTTTCTGGTCGTACTGCGGAAAATCGCACTCTGGTCTGCAAAAGGCAGTTTCTTCGTTTTGATCAGTTCTCTGGCTTTTGCAAACAGACCGCTCTTTCGTATTTCTTTCATATTCAACAGCAATACACCTGCATTGATATAATTAAAATAAACCAGATACTTACCATAATGATCTCTGGCTGCTGCATATTCGTATCCTTCTATATCAATATCATATAAAAGCCTGATATCTCTGTTAAACAGAATATCCACATCCAGATATAATAATTTGTCCGGTATCTGTGGCATTTTATCTGCAAAAAGCCGAAGTAATGTATACGGCGAACAGTAGCACTGTTCATTTGGACAATTGGCAAATTCCTGTTCATAAAGCCGTGATACATCACATAGACTGACCTGATTCTGTGGATTATATTCTCTGGCTACCTCTTCCAGATAAACCCTCTGTCTATCTGTCACTGCTGTATATTCCGGTTTAATATGTGATACATCCATGGTCAGAATATAAATATGAAAAGGTTCTTTTGTCTGTGTCCTTTTAAAAACTGACAGCAGACAAGTCAGTATTCCATCAAATACCTTCTCATTCCCTGAAAATAAGATATTAATCATTTGTTTCCCCTAACTTCATATACTTTATACGTTCCACGCTATTATTTTTACTTCGTTCAAGCATTGTATGATAAACCTTATCCCGCAGCTGCTTCTTCTGCTCTCTGGCAGTCAGTGATGGATCGGGATAAAAAGGCCCATCTACATAAGTTACAATCTGTGGTCTTGTGGTAAACTGCCGTTTCTGATATGTGTCCGTAAAGCAGTAGACCGGCTTACCACACTGGATCGGATAACGAAATGATGTATCCACAAAGGGTCTGATTCCCGTATAATATGGCCAGATATGAGCCTCCGGATAGATTGCAACACAACATCCTCTCTGCACCCGATTCTTTACCGCCCTGACAAAATTCTTCGCAGCATCTATATCATCAGGCAGTGGCAATGCACCCAGACTGGGCGTAATACGTCCAAGCACCGGCATGGATACGTTAGCAGGATGCACAATTACATAGGCATCCCTGGGATAACTTACCATGGAGGGCATAAACGCATCGGCAACCGGGTGTGTATGATTTCCATACATGAAAAAACCTGCCCCACCAGTCTCTTTCAATACCTTTTTATTCACTATTTTGTGATGATAGACCAGTTTCAGATAAACCCATGCCAATGGGCGCGCTAATATTCTATACCACCCAACATGCCCTATTTTCCTGATTGCTGTATCCTCATCATAACAGTAATTTCCATCTATTTTTTTAGCTTTTATCTGCGCCGTCGAGAACTCATCTGTCAGCTCATTCTGATAGTATACCACCTTCTGTGTCGGCTTCACCCTTACTTCTCTCCCCATATTACTTTTGTATCCGCATGGTTATTGTAAACCACTTAATATGCACTATGTAGTATAATATATCCACCAATTTATTTCAATACCCACCATTCCTGTATAAAAAAACACAGACCGCATATTTATTATGTCAGCCTGTGTTTTATTAATTACGTATATATCATTATTTAGAGTATTTCTCACTCTGCTCTCTGATCAGATCCATATCTTCAAAATAATTGATCTTCATGGCGCTCTTAACCTCTGAAAGAGTCTGTGCGGCTACTTCTCTTGCTGCATTGCTGCCCTTCTTGAGAATGTTATAAATTTCAGGAATATCCTTGGCAAACTCTGCTCTTCTGTTGCGGATCGGCTCCAATTCTTCCTGCAATACATTATTAAGGAATTTCTTTACCTTAACATCACCAAGACCACCTCTCTGATAATGTGCCTTTAATTCATCAAGGTTCGCATAATCAGGCAGATATCTCTCAAAATGCTCCGGCTTGCTGAATGCATCCAGATAAGTAAATACCGTATTGCCCTCAATATGTCCCGGGTCACTTACCTGTAAATGTTCAGGGTCTGTATACATGCTCATGACCTTGGTTCTTACTTCATCTGCTGTGTCAGACAGATAGATGCAGTTGCCAAGTGATTTACTCATCTTAGCCTTACCATCAATGCCTGGCAGTCTCATACATGCCTTGTTATCTGGTAAAAGAACTTCCGGCTCTACAAGTACCGGTGCATATACGGAATTGAACTTATGCACGATTTCCTTGGTCTGCTCGATCATTGGAAGCTGATCCTCGCCTACCGGTACTGTTGTTGCCTTGAATGCTGTAATATCCGCTGCCTGACTGATGGGATAGGTAAAGAATCCTACCGGAATGCTGGTTTCAAAATTACGAAGCTGGATCTCCGATTTCACAGTCGGGTTACGCTGTAATCTGGATACTGTTACCAGATCCATATAATAAAATGTCAGTTCACATAATTCTGAGATCTGTGACTGAATAAACAGTGTAGCCTTCGCCGGATCCAATCCACAGGCAAGGTAATCAAGTGCTACTTCGATTATATTCTGTCTGACTTTCTCAGGGTTATCGGCATTGTCTGTCAATGCCTGTGCATCTGCGATCATGATAAATGTCTTATCGTACTGTCCTGAATTCTGTAATTCTACTCTGCGCTTCAGGGACCCTACATAATGTCCTACGTGCAGTCTTCCTGTCGGTCTGTCACCTGTTAAAATGATCTTCCCCATTTCAATATACCTCCTTAAAATAAAAAGGCTCTTATCCCATACAGGATAAGAGCCGCAATGTCTTATAGCCACCTTGTATACATACCATCATATGTTTCCTTCATAACGGTAAGGCTTCCGTCAATGCCTACTGACAGTCTTGGCTGTGTTTGGATTGCCCTCATGAGTCCATTCCTTATCCTCCAAAATACCACGCTTGCAGCTTATGCATGGCTCTCTGCAGATCTTCGGATAACTACTACTCTCATTCATCGGTTTGTCTTGTTTCAGAATAGCATTAAATGTTGTGTCCGTCAAGAGGGGAGATTGCAAGTTATATCCTCTACATCGATTACTTTGTAGCCCTGGGATATGAGGTCACCTGCAAAGATTCCATGTCCGGGGATGAGGTGACCGGTGAAGGTGCCGTCATATATTTGCTTTACACCACAGGAAGGGCTTCTGGATTGTAGGACAACGCAATCAATATCTTCTCCTTCAAGGTCTTTCAAAATCAGACTGCTTCCCAGATGGAACTCTGCATCCCTGCTGATCCCGTCACGGTCTGTTGCAACACCATTGACCAATTCTACCGGTGTTCTGGGTGTTGGCAGTCCTCCTGCGACCTCCGGACAGACTTCTATGACCTCTTTTCCCTCTAACCACTTATGAAGTTTCTCACTGTAATTATTTCCACCACTGTATTTACAATTACGCCCCAATAAGCACGCACTGACTACAATTTTACCCATTTTAATCACCTTTCCTTTTACGCCAGTTCTTCCGGTACAAAGGTATCTTTCTCACACACCAGGTATATATTCTGATTCATTCTCTTTTCAAAATAATGCATTAATTCAATGTTGGAATCCCATTTATCCTGCGGGTAGGAGCCATATCTTCTCTTTACATCGTTCATTCTCTCTTCAATGTCAAGGACTCCATCTGCTCCTGCCAGGCTGTCACATAATTGGATCAGCAGGTCATACTCATCATATACAGTTTCAGCCAGTCTGGTTTTTATAAGTGTCAGTTCTTCTTCCGAAACATCAAATTTTCCTATATATTCATCTACGGTGTGATTGTTAAACGAATGTGTCAGACAGATTTTGGCTACTTCATCATAGCCTAATGATTTCATATATGTATAGCCGTCTGAAACATGCCCCAGGTGTCTCGTTCCAAATTTTCTGCCTATATCATGCAATAATCCTAATATATAGGCTTTCTCAGAATCCATATCTCCACATGCGTTTGCAATTTTCTCTGCACAATGTGCTGCTGTCAGGCAGTGTCTTCCCCAAGGACCGGGATTACATGATAAGCCATCCCTGACTAATTCAAAAGCTTCTTCTCTTGTCGGCAGCATATCGTATACCTTCCTTTCCCATATCAAAAAACTTGTCCTAAACAGACTCCTCGCATACATCTACCCATGCCGTATACGGCGTGTATTTCTCCATTTCTTCTATTGTCAGTTCAATGGCACTGTTACTGCTTCCGCAGGCCGGAAATACCGTATCATACTTGCGAAGTGACTCATCCAGATACACTGTTACCCCATCTTTGATACCAAAGGGGCATACGCCACCTACTGCATGACCAATTTTTTCAACCACTTCATCCGGTGTGAGCATCTTTGCCTTTTTGCCAAAATGCGTTTTGTATTTATGATTGTCTATCTTCATATCACCTGCTGTTACGATCAGAACCGGTTGGTCCTCCACCATAAAAGACAGTGTCTTTGCAATACGTCCCGGTTCGCAGTGAAGCGCCTGTGCTGCCAGCTCTACTGTAGCGCTCGACACATCAAATTCCATGATGCGATCCTCTATTCCAAACTGCTGCATATATTTTCTTACATTCTCAATTGCCATTTTAATAACCATACCTTTCCATAACCTGCAAGCTTTCAAGTACTTTAGCACTTTATACAGGCACAATTTTGTGTTTGCGACCATTATAGCCTATATTTTGTTCCTGCACAATCACAGATGTCATAACTTTTTTCTGAATTTGACAAGATACAGGCAAAATTCTATAATGTGTGTAACTATTCAGAGCCATGCAAATTGAGGCTGCATATGCTTGTTTACAAGCATATCCGACTCAATTTATATGACAACACCAGGAAAGGATAACCTTATGTTATATCATCGAAAAATACTCACTTTATTTATGATAACGCTTCTGCTGTCAGGATGCGGTTCTGCTGCACCATCATCAGAAGTGATTTCTTTTGGTGACTTAACTGCTATTGAGTCCGAAAGCACGCCTACAGGAGAACCTGCTGATTCCAATACTCCCATAGCTTCGGACAGGCTCTCTATTACGGAAACACCGGATGGTTATACCGTAGTTGAAGCTCCGGAAGAAGAAAGTACGCCTGCTTTTGATGAGTATGATGTCACTCTTATGGCTGTCGGTGATGATCTGATCCATATGGGTGTCGTCTACACAGGGAAACAAAATGATGGTTCTTTCGATTTCTCTTTTCTGTTTCAGGGAATTACAGATTTTCTAAATAAAGCAGATGTGAAGATCATTAATCAGGAAACGATCATGGCTGGTAATCAGCTTGGATTCAGCGGATTTCCACATTTCAACTCACCTACAGAAGTTGGAGATGCCATTGCCAATGCCGGATTTAATGTAGTTTTACAGGCAACGAACCATTCTGCTGATCAGGGAATTGATGGGATTGACAATTGTGTCAGTTTTTGGAGGAACCATCCTGAAGTTCTCCTGACAGGATTACATGAGCCTGATAACCGAACGATTCCTACCCTTACTATAAAAGATGTTACCTTTGCTATCCTGAACTATACATACGGACCTAACTACGAGATTGTATCCAATAAACTGGCTTCCCGCATGGAGCTTCTATGTGCCCGTAATGAACAGACCGGAGCCATGGACTATACCACGATCAATCCTCAGGTTCTGGAAGATATCCAAACAGCAAAGGAACTGGCAGATATCGTAGTGGTATGTCCTCACTGGGGAACAGAATATCAGACCTCCCCTTCCACCTATCAGCAGGAATTTGCCAGACAAATGACAGAAGCGGGAGCTGACCTGATCATTGGCGCCCATCCACATGTAGTACAGCCGATTGAACAGATTCTGGCAGACAACGGCAACAGCTCTATCTGCTACTATTCCCTTGGTAACTACGTATCCACGCAGCAAAATGGCAGAAGTATGCTGGAAGGTATGGCATGGATCACCTATCACGTAACGCAGGATGGTATCTCCCTCCAGGAGAATAAAACAGGGGTCATCCCATTAGTATGTCATTATACCAGCAGTCCTGTCCGTATTCAGAATATCTATCCTTTGGAAGATTATACGCAGGAGCTTGCTTCCAGCCACGGTATCATATCCTATGGTGGAATCTCCTTCTCTCTAAGTGACCTGCAACAGTGGAGTGCAGAAACCTTTGGAGACTGGGTATTAACAAAAGACGCTGTACTCTCAGATTAGAGGGTTCAGCGTCTTTTGCTTCTATGAAACTGTTACTTTAATATCATATTTTTGAATGAACTTTTGCAGCCAGCCCGATCTTGGCAATTCCAAGCCTTATGCCTTTCTCATGCATAGCCGCCACCAGATCGTCTGTCGGATTCGAGGGAAAAATACACAGAATATAAGCAGCTACCGCAAACGCAATAACCAGTACACCAATCAGGAGTATCACAACCGATTCCATTGTGTTATTTCCCTCCACATCCCTTAATATTGCCTTCCACATATCTGTGAATAACCCCAGAAAAAAAAAGGAAATAAATGTAGTGATCCGCAACATTTTCTTTCGGATGACTGCTGCCAGAATCACAGCCAGAAATGCAGTCATATAAATAGCAAGTGAGGTGTTGATTCCCATTTTCTCTCCCAGAGCAAAGTTCAATGCATCATAACCACCTGCGCCAAGATGTGAATTGACCGTCAATACAACGCCAAGTAGCATAAGCCCAACTCCGATCAGGTATAGCAGTAGATTAACACACCAATCTTATCTAATTCTCTGGCAAGTCTATCTGGAATACTGTCCCTCAGTTCACTCCATGGCATCACACACTCTCTGTCAAACTCCATTTCTTTAAAACAAAGAGATGGTTCAAAAGCGTACTGCGTTTTAATATAGTCACAGATTTTTTGCTGACTGGCTTCATCTATTGGAGGAAGCCACCCTCTGAAAGCATCCGGTACAGCCAACCCGTCTGCACCTGCAAGCACTGTGCAGCTCTCTTCCCACCCTGGAACGACCTTTACCAGTCGTGGATCAGGAAGAAGTGCATGCTTCCCCGGCTGCATCCAGACTATTGTCTGTCCCGCTTCATTCAATACCGGCTCACCCGTATCCAGATCGACCATATTCAGGTATTTTCCGTGAAAACTTCCCTCAACCTTGCGTACATTACCATCTTTTCCAACATATATCCATACATGCTCCAGCTCATACAGATGCTGAATATCATAGTCGAACCATATCGCATACTCGATCACATAATTCACCTGATTGCAGTCTGCCTTTATGATACGCTTTGGAATAGAATTCCAACTGTCTGCCGTCTCTGCTCAATACAATATACTGTGAGAATGAGGACTCTCTGATCCTGCCCTGCAAAAGCCATGCCGGACGGTCATCGTACTCTGCCTTGCTGATTTGCCAGTTCGTCCTGTCTAACTCTTCTTCCTCCTGTTCATACATTCTGCCAATCTCCCATGCATCATAATAGGAATTGACATTTCTGTATAGACGCAGTTCATTCATAGGACTACTCATATCAACAAATTCTGTTCCGTTTTCTTTAGCTCTAAGCTGCCATATCCGCCCAGTGTGGTCAAGTTCAACATACAGGAAAGGACTCTCCATGGAATATCTCTCAGTATCTTCATGATACCCCAGAACACCCTCTGCCTTTTCCATGACTGGCTGCACCATATCAGGCTCTAACAGCGACAGACTGTCATTTAATATACCCTTTGCTCCCTCTGCAATCGCATCCAGTTCCCTGACTGCCTCTTCATGCACTCTGGCGATTCCTGTTCCCGGCAAAATATCATGAAACTCCTGCAAGAGCAGTCTCTTCCATAATTTCTGCAATGTCTCTCTTCTGCCATCTGCCCTAGACTTTGCATAGACAGCGCACACAGTATCCCAATATTCTGCCTCTTTTAGAAGACATTCTGCCCTGCGCACCATCTCCAGCTCGTCTCTTGTAGCACCGCCACCGCCATCACCATAGCCGAAAGGATACATCATGGTGTCGATCTCTTCTGTCTGGATTCAGTCTTTCTCCCATCTTTCTATCATCTTCTCTGGCAGGGGGATGGCTATGGTTTCTCTGATTCCTATCATGAACTGTTATCGCCTTTTAACAGAGAGCTTCCTATCTACCGTTTTCCCTAAGAACAGCTTAACGTTCTTAACAAGCTGATCAATCGTATCGTTACGATTTCCAAAGAAGCAGGTACTCAGGAACTCAGTTCAAAAATATTACAGGATATACACTGCATTGCGAAATGTAAAGGTATGCTCCCACTGGGTATAATCGGCAAAATACAATGTAAAGCATCCCTGGTTACTGCCCTCACTGTCAAAAAGCCCATCCATATAGGAGTGTGTGCCAAAGGCAGGTCCGACCTCAATGGCATCATCCTTATTAGACAGAAGTGTTATTCCTGCTTTTGCCAGTATTCTCTTGCCCTTGATATCCTGCATGCAGAAATATTCATTATCCGCTTTCTGTGCTCCCAGTGTGGCAATCTCTACACGAAATGGAGCCTGAGAGAGTCCTATTACGATATTTAGGGTCAACATCAGTTTCCAAGGCTGTCATAATATGCTGCTCTGCCATCCAGGATCTTCTGTAAACCTGCATTTACCAATTCTGTATAACTGCTTTCGTAGGTAGATTCAAAATCAGCCGTTGGACAGCAGATTACTGTATAAACAAACTCAACCATTCTGTTCTCAACATCTTTACCATAGGTCTGTTCATCTTCTGAAATATAACCATATGTAGGGAATCGGAACTTGCCTTCCTCACGTAATGTATAGAAGTTCTTGAACCAGTCCAGAGTCTCCCACTGTGTCTCCTGATTGTCAAAATCAGTCTGTGCCAGTACTTCATTGTCATTTACCCATGCAAAGTTCAGGTTCATGATACACAGGTCATCACATGTTCCAGGATATCCCTTGGTATCTTTCTCTTCCTGTGAAGGCTCCTTGGCTACTCCGATCTCATTGGTTATATAATCAGGTGTATAACGTACTTTGGTTGCATTCTCAGGATCAGCCAGGCATTTAAGATACTTCATGCAGGCTACAAGCTTATCCTCATCCTTTGTTGTAGAAGGAATCATAACATACATAGCATGTCTGTATTCAAAAGGTGTTCTGTAGGAACCATTTGACAGATCAAAACACTGAATCGGAACAAATGTCTCGCCGCCTTCTGTATTGTTCAATACCTGGATAGAATCCCAAGGCTGTGTTGCATCATCCAGTACAAAGCCAGCGCGGCCATTTGCTACATCTGCTTTCATACCGTCTTCTGTTGTATCTGTTCTACCGCTCATTGCCCATGGAATTGTATTATCGCCACCAAGCTTTGCTTCTTTCACTGCATACAGATACTCACCCAGCTCTTCCTTTGTCTTTGGCATATCCATTCCCAGCTCATCCAGCCAGTCCTGACGGATATAAGCCACATGACGCGGCATCTCTGTACCTCTTTGTTTCATAACTGCATATCTTGTATCGCCTACAGTACCGATTCCCTGTGGCTTCCTCACAGTATGTTGCAATATTGCTGCCATACTGCTCATACAAAGCTGTTAGATCATTCAAAGCTCCACTGGATGCGTAATTATAGAACAGGCTCTGACTATAGGAAAATACGATATCAGGTGCACTGCTGCCGCATCCCGTTGTAAATACCATTGCCATACAAAGAGCTGCTGATTTCGCCATAAAGCCTTTTCTTCTCATTAAAAATACCTCCCACTGCATTTTATTTTATATGTAAATTCTCTTCGCCAGAGAGATTCTGACCGTTAACCCTTGACTGCTCCTATCATGATGCCCTTTGTAAAGAATGCCAGTTGTTCCTCAAATAGACCCTTACCTTCTTTGCCGACCTTTTCTTTTTCTCCATTTTACGAATCGCCATACCTTTCCGTCAGATATACTTTTATGTTTTCTGTTGAATATAGCTATAGTTTATCTGCATTTGTGCATCATATCTACTTACTTTTGGCTTTTAATTGTCAAAAACATTGCATATTTTGCGCATAATAAAAAGACTTGAAACTATGTACTCACATAACCTCAAGTCTTTCTGTTTTATATCTTAATCTATTACATTCTTCACACCAATAAAGGTATTGTCATAATATATGTCACTGACTATGGTGCCTTTTCTGGAATTGGCTTCATGTACGATCTGACCATTACCAATATAGATTCCTACATGGGTGCATTTGGAGCCGTTGGAAGAATAACATACAATATCTCCCGGTTGGATCTCGGATACACTGATACTTCTGCCATTACCGCCCCATTGTCCCTGTGGCGTTCTACTCAGGGAATAACCAAATTCTGCATAAATATAGCTGGTAAAACCTGAACAGTCCGTACCTGATGCAAGACTTCTGCCGCCATGAACATAGGGTGTTCCCAGATACTGCATTGCATATTGTACAATGGCACTTCGAAGCTCTGCATTCGTTGTGTAACTGGTAGCCGGCGGTGTTATAACTACCGTAGTATTCTCAGGTGCTGTCTGTTCTGTCTGGGCAGCTCTCTGCTGTAACTCCTGCAATGCTGCCTGTTCAGCCTGTTCTTCTGCAATGGACTTGGCATAGATAAATTCTTCTTCTACAGTGATGAACTCACTGGCAACATAGCCCTGCTTTTCATCAGTATAACGAATCTTCGTCCATTCCTCTCCATACTCTATAATCTGTGCTTTTTCTCCATGATCGATATAGCCGATTCTGGATGCGGAAGTATCCGGCTCTTCTCTGACATTTAACCTGTCTGCCTGTACTACTGCATAACGGGTCACGTAGTTGTCAATTACCTCTGCCGCTGCATCTCCATAGATGAAGAACTCTGCCTTAATATAACCTTCTACTTCACCTGATATGACCTGAAACCAGTCTCCGTCACTTTCGGTTGTGATGCTCTGCACCTGCGCTACAGAGCCATCATACATCTTACCAACGATCTCTCCCTCTGTATTGGGAGTACTTCTGACGTTTACATAATTGTTCACATCTGCTATCGCAAGATTACTGTATTCATTCTCTGACTCTCCATGCGAAGCCTCACTGACAGCCTCGACCTCCTGCGACTGGCGCTGTTCCTGTGCATAGCTCTCCAGCTCTGTTGTATCACTGTCTATGATGTCCTGCGCTATCGCTGCTTCTCCAGCCGCCAGACTTAATCCTTCGGCTGCTTCTTCCTGTTCAGTTTCGTCATTTATCTCATCATTTATCTGTGCTACACCGGCTGTATAGCTTATATCCTGTTCCTTCGTCTGCTGTTCTTCCTGTGCTGCTGCCACATCCTGCTCCTGTGAACGTGCCACAAGCCCCATATCACAGGTCAGCGCCAGCAAAAGACAGGGAAACACTGTATATAATAACTTAACTTTCATCCTGACTTATTTAAAATCCTTTATTTCACTAACTATATCTTCTCATACGTTTCAATCACGCACTCATGCTCTTTACTTTTTTTATCACAATTAATGCCCACCAACAACATGTTTCCTGTATAATGCAGGATAGATTGCAGATACTCTCTGTTTTTAATCTGTTTCATTGCAGTTTGCACATTTTGATTCCATTTCAACTCAATGATAAGTGCTGGGTAATCTGTCGCATATTCAGGCTTTGGAATCAATACAAAATCTGCAAATCCTCTACCAGTTGGTAGTTCTCTAACGGGTTTGAAATAATATTTCATAGCACTAAGATACGCAATCGTCAGTACACTGCTTAATGAATTTTCATTGTTATACTGCACTGTAGATGCATATTCTGTGTGTATTTTACCAATATACTCCGCAACTGCCACGGCATCCTTATCCAGTGTAGCTTCCAGAAGCTGTTCTGACTGATTCTCAAACTCTATTAATTCACTCCATTTATTGTCTTCCACAGCATCCATAAATTCCATACGTATTTCTTCATTGGGAATATATGCAGTCTGTCTGCTCTGATTATATGCCAGATATCCCAAATGGACAAGCAAAGTAAGTACATCATCCTTATTTCTGAATGTAATCATGTCATTTTGGAAAGTAGCAGTTCTCACATTCACTTCATCACCTGAAATCATAGCTATCACTGCGGTTTTAAGTCCATCAAAATTTTTATTGATAAGGGGTATAATAGATTCATATTTATCACATTCTCCGTGATAAATGAAACTACCTTTTCTACACTGCCCGCAGGTTCAATACACCATTGTACATCAAAATGTATCACGTCGTATTTATTCAGATTTTCCCCATAAGAATCCTTTTTACTGATCTTCAGTTTGGAAAACATCTGCTTAGAATCACAGCCCTTACTGTAATAGGCTGTCATCATGTTTGCTGTAATAGATTTCCCGAATCTTCGTGGACGGCTATTACAGATAAATTTGGATGTTGTATTGATTACACTATTTGTGTATTCCAAAAGTTCTGTTTTATCTACATATATTTTTGAATCAAGTACATCCTGAAATGCACTATATTATTACTATACTATAACGGATTTTTAGTCAAATGGCAATTCATCCCGCAATCTTCATTCAAAAAAAGCCGGCAGCCATAAGCTGCCGACCTCTTTTAGATTAATCAAAATCAAATTTGGTGAATCTCTTCGCCATTGCACGGTAACGGAATCTTACCATCTCGTTCTTCTCCAATACATCCTGCTCATTGCCGGTGTACTGACAACGCATGCAATAGAATTCATCCTTTTCCTTATCATAGAACATATCAATATCTAGGTCTCTCATAAAGCAAGAGGGACATCTATAGTTTAATTTGCCTTTTCTACCTTGAGACATGTTGCAAATACCTCCTTATTCTTAAGAGTTGTTGTATAACCTAATGTTAACATTGGTGAGAATGCATAGCCTTCTTTTACATAGCCTGTGTAGTTCTTGCCTTCTGCTGTTAAAGATACCTTGGTATCTACAGGAGGAATTACTGCGTATACTTCTTTGGCTCCAGCTACTTCTGCTTCTCTGCACTTATAAGCATATTCGATTTCCTTAGTCTCTGTATCGCCTACGCACTTAAGTGTGATACCATTCATATTCTCAGAATATTCTGTTGTACCATAGCATGCTACCATGTACTCGTTGATGGTAACTTCTGCATCAGGATTGCTCATTTCCAGAATATTTCTTTCAATCTTAATCTCCTGGCTGCCTTCTACGAAGTAAATCTTAGTCTGTAACTTCACTGTCAGATCATAGAATTCGATATCTACAGGATCAAGTGTCAGGATACGCGTCTTGCCAACACCGTTTTCATTCTCAACTTCTGAGAAGTGAGCCTTGGTACGGCATAAGCACAGGTCAACTTCTTCGCCATTGTAGCATACCTTTGCACTACGAACAGTACCTTCACCTGCATAGTGTGTGAAGTAACCTGCTCTGTACTTCTCCTGGATCAGGAAAGGATAGGAAGCATCCCATACATGGTCTGTGCCGATACCTGTCTTCCATTCAAGCTTGGCAGCATAAGGACGAAGGTCAACGATAGCGCCGCCCTGATCCATATTGACACATGCACGCATGAATGGATCGCAGTACCAGAATAACTGCTTATCAGATCCGTATAAGATATCTCTCCAAAGAGCACATTCAGGCTCTGTGTAGATCTTCTTATTAACACCCTTCTTCTCTCTATAGTAATCAGCGAACTCGGACATAGTCATGTCAACGAGCTTGCCTTCTTTCTTCAGCTTGCCATAATATGCACAGCCATCTTCATAAGACTTGAGCAGTAACTCATAAGGAGCTTCCCAACGTCCCATCTTATTCATCCAGCCTGGTCCAACAAACATCATGTTATATGCATAACCGTTGTTGTACTTCTCCAGATCTCTGTACTGATCGATCAGGTTATAAAGGTATGGGAAATCCCATGTCTTGGAATCATAGATCATCCCACGAAGTACGTTCTGTGGATGTGTACCAAAGTTGGATCCATTACCATCGTAGCATGCGATCAGATCTCTTGACAGATGAGGGATCGCTACGATACCTGAATCCTCTGCTTCATTGGCAGCAGGTGCATGTGTATTCTGCTTGGAAGGAATCCATGGAGCCCATGGGCCGCCATCCATAAAGGTATACCAGGAGTTGTTACAGGTATGATAAGCCTTAGGACCTTCTTCCCAACATGTAGCAACTGCACATTTTACCATAGGATATTTACTCTTAATATAGTTAGTCAGATCAGCATCCATATAGTAGGAACCTGTTGATTCCGGATAGAAGCCAAATCTCTCATAGAATTTTCCAAATACATCATCTACGATGGACATCTTATCTTCCATGGAGAACATCCAGATACAGAAATCCTTGGTCTTATACTTCTCACGGAACTCTGTACAGGGAAGACCTAATAAGGTAAGAGCGATCTCATCACCATACTTCTCATGATGTTCCTTGGCGATTTCTACTGCCTCATCATTGAAAAGGCTGGCATATGTCATCTGAATGGTTGTCTTCAGACCGTTCTTATGTGCACATTCCTGTTGTGTCTTGAAAATATCAAGACTTTCTGTTAAAAGTGCCTTTCTTCCAATGTCCTCTGCTTTGCCGAGTCCGGTTACTTTCTCTGCATATTCAGGAACCATTTCCGGACGATGAATAATATTTACTACAAACTTATCCACTGTTCTACCTCCTTTTATGTGGTACCGCGTTAAACGGCCTGTTTACCTTTTGTTCTTAAATTAAATACCTTTAAAATCAAATTCCAATCTCAGTGTTTTGCTTACATCGATCAGATATTCGTCATGTGTTCTGGCGCCCCAACTGTCATCGCCTGCCACACCCATCTGCTGTAAGGCGACTCTGACTACTGTATAGTACACAGGCGGCAGTTCATAGGCATGCATTGCATTTTCCAGTTCATGGGGTGTATAAGGAAGTGCACTGAAACTCAGCTCCTTACCGCTGAATTCAATACCTCTGCCCAGGTTATCTGTCACACTGGCTTTTCTTACGTGGGTATGATTGCCACATTCCTGTGGAACCAGATACTGCGCGATATTATCGGCTACCTTGTTCTGATAAATACCCAGCTTGCCTCCACGCTCACGGTCACAGTAAGTTTCCTCTGGTCCATAACCATACCAGGTCAGATTCTCATAATCTGCATCAAACTTGAATAACATACCAAATTCAGGCATATCATGTATACCCTTGGGTGGTTCATAGCTTAATATAGTATGCACTCTGCCATCACCTGTTACGGTATATGTGACCTCACACTCTGATTCCGGTATGGTCGGCAAGTAATAGGTGTAGGTTACTGTTACACTGTCTTTTTCTTCTGCAATGACGGGATTGGGCTTCGTTACGCCCTGTTTGGAGCTTAACTGGTACAGACTGGCTGTTTTCCACTGTGCATAACGATAAGGCATCTGATTTCCATTATCATTATCTGTCGGTGCTCTCCAGAAGTTCGGCTTCGGAATGGCTTTGATCATCTCTTTGCCGCCGTATACATAGGATACGAGTCCTTTGCCGCCTTTATCAAAAAGCACTTCAAAATGCTCACCTTTCACCCCCAGATTGTAAGTACCCTGTGTGATTTTTAAGTAAGTCTGTACAGGCTGCTCTACTGCCTCTATCTCATAAATTCCCTGTCCAAAGGCTACTTCATGTCCACGTTTCGCCCAAAGTGTATCCTCTTTTAATACGAAGGATACTGTAACGACATACTCACCTGCTGCAGTTACCTTCCAGGGTTCCTCTGTACTCCACGGTGTCTGATATTTCCAGCGTGGAAGCTGATAGGTCTGCTGACTCAATGGCTCTACTGCAAGCTCAATGGTTGATGCTGCGATTCTTTTGCCATCCAGTGTCAGTGTGATCTGACAGTCATAATCTGCCGTATTCGTGAACAGATTCTTATTATTTACAGTAAAGCTGTCCTTTTCGATCGTAATGCTGATGTTCTGATAGTTGAACTTCACTTCCTGCATCTTTGGCGATGGCATACGCTCTCCGCCATAAGCAATACCGTTACCGCTGAAATTATAATCACAGGGACGGTCATCAAAATCACCGCCATAGCCTAATACTTCCTTGCCATATCTGTCCTTATGATAGATGGACTGGTCGATGTAATCCCAGATAAATCCACCCTGAAACAGCGGCTCTTCATCTGTAAGATCAGTATACTTGTGCATACCACCACAGGAATTGCCCATAGCATGTGTATATTCACATAGAAGATATGGCTTGCTTCTGTCCTTTTGCAGGAAATCTCTTACATATGCAGCACTTGGGTACATACGGCTCTCCATATCAGAAGTATCGTTATATCTGCGGTCATTGCATACACCTTCATAATGTACCAGTCTCGTATCATCCAGTGCATGGAACAGCTTGGACATCTCATAAATAACAGAACCACCAAAGGATTCGTTACCGCAGGACCAGATAATAATACTTGGATGATTCTTATCTCTCTGATACATAGAATTAACTCTGTCCAGGAGAAGATCCTTCCATTCCTGTCTGTCCCCGGGTAATGCTTTCTCGATAGGCCATACGCCACGACCTACCATATCCCACATACCATGTGTCTCCATATTGCACTCATCGATCAGATACAGACCATATTCATCACAAAGCGCATACAGTGCAGAGTCATTCGGATAATGACTGGTTCTGATCGCATTGATATTATGCTGTTTCATCGTGATGATATCCTGTAACAGTTCCTCATGATTCGGTACACGACCTCTTCTGGAACTGAATTCGTGACGGTCAACACCCTTGAATACAATACGCTTGCCATTCAGCTTCATAATGCCATCTTCGATCGCAAATCTGCGGAATCCGATTCTCTGTGGAATGATCTCTGTCAGATTGCCCTGTGCATTCACTACATTGATCTGCAGATCGTACAGATCAGGTTTCTCAGCACTCCATAACTGTGGCTGTTCCACAATTATTTCTGTTGTTACTGCCTGTCCATCTGTTAATACTGCTTCGGCTCTTGCGATTTCTTCTCCTGATCTGTTGAGGATCAGTTCTGCCCTGCCCTGTCCGATGGCTTCCAATACGACTTCTAATGTACCTCTGTCGTAAGTATCATTTAATAATGTTTTGATCCTGATATCACTGACATGTGTGTCAGGAATACAGTACAGATATACGTCTCTGAAAATACCCGAGAAACGGAAGAAATCCTGATCCTCACACCAGCTTCCGGAAGTCCATTTGAATACCTGAACTGCCAGCTTGTTCCCGCCATCCTTTATCCATTCGGTCAGTTCAAACTCTGACGGTGTGAAAGTATCTTCACTGTAACCTACATAAGCACCGTTGCACCATACTGCAAAACCACTTTCCACGCCCTGAAAAGAAACAAAAAGTCTGTGTCCTTTCATCTGCTGTGGAACTGTGAAATATTTCACATAGCTTGCTGTCGGATTGAACTGTGTCGGGATTTCTCCCGGCTCTATTGCCTCATGTCCATCCCATGGATACTGCACATTTACATACTGAGGCTTATCATAACCCTCCATCTGAATATGTGCCGGTACATGAATATCTGCCCACTCCCTGCAGTCAAAGTCCTCTGCTTCAAAGCCTGACGGTGCATCCGCAGGATTTACGGCATACTTAAACTTCCATAAGCCATTGAGACTTTCTCTGAAGCTCTCTGTCTGCTCATATAGTTCGCGTTCATCCTTAAAGTAATGATGATCCGAATGTGCCTTGATGCGATTTTGTGCAAAAAAAGCCGGATCTTTGATTTTTCCATAATCAAACTGCATCTTCTTACCCCCAATTATCTGAGGTCTATAATCTGCTCAAAACTGAATTGATTATAACACCCCTGCCCAATTTATTGTTTCTATATCCACTTGTAAAACGTGCATTTTCAACCATACCGGTTTTCTGTGTGAAAAATCTTCAATATATGGATTTTTCACATTAATGTCCATGCCTTTCCGTACCCTGCAAACTTTGAGCCGCAGGCGCAAAGTTGCCGTGTGAAAAAACATATATGTTTTTTCACATTCACCACCCACGAAGCGCTGATATCTTATATTCCAGAAGTTTTCCTTCGTGGTTATCAGGTCTTTTCTTCCACTGGTACGGTGATGTCCCAATGATCTTCCTGAAATTACGGTTAAAGGTGGATGGTGTGATAAAACCTACCTTCTCTGCCACTTCTTCCATACTGATATCCGTCTTGTCAATCAGTTCGCACGCCTTTTTGACCCGTACAAAATTCACATACTCTATCGGTGTCATGTTCATTTTTTCCTGAAAAATACGCCTGAAATGTGTCTCGCTCATGTGACATTGCGCTGCCAGATCTGCAATTTTAAAAGCACTCTGATAGTGAAGTTCCACATAGTCAATTGCGCTCTCCAACTGCAGTCCACTCGCTTTGATATTATTGTTCACACTATTTTTACTGTTAAAACGTGCAATTTCAAACAGCAGTGCATATGCCATTCCTTTCACACATTCCTGATGGTATTGTGCTTTATCCTGCATTTCCTCAAAAATAGCTCTTACCAGCGTAACAAGCATGGGATTATCTTCTGTCCTGATAAAAAAAGCATTTCTGTTAATTGCCTCGATCAGTTCTCTGGTTTCTGCAATGCTCTTCTTACCATTCGCTTTTAATATTTCTTCCGGGTCTATATAGAGATATTCCCAGAAAGCCGGAACTCCCGCATCACTCCTTGTTACATGCAGGAAATTCGCAGGTATACAGGATATCATTCCCGGCGCGAAACGATAGAAATCTTCCTCCAGAACCAGATCTCCTTCTCCATAATGACACAATCCGATCTCAAAGAGATTGTGAAAATGCTGATTGTCTATATTTTCCCCATAGACCTGAATCCATTTATTTCCCATCAGCGCCAATACAGGCTCATCCTGCGGCAATTCGTAGAATCTGAATTCCGCCGGTTGTTTCTTTTTCTTTGACATAGTTTCTCCCTCAGGGGTTATCTGGTCGATTCTCTGTATACGACCTCATAACCCGACAATGTTCTTCCCTTGACTTCCTTACCACCTATGAAATCCAGTAATACAGAACATGTCAATACTCCCAGGGCTTTGTCATCAAAGATCAGCGAAGTGACCGCCGGTTCATGATTGCGCAGCAGAGTACTGTCATAGAAGGATGCAACCTTCATCTGCTGTGGTACTTTGATATGTTCTCTGTCCAGTACCTGCAGCACTGTGGAACATATCATGTCATCCATGCAGACAATACACTGTGTTCCTCTGCCTAACAGGTTATGCACAGCCTGTTCTATCCTGTCCTGTGTATCGCAGTCATTATAGATAAGATTCTCTTCCAGAGACAGCTTCATGTTGCGGAATGCATCACGATATCCCTGTAATCTCGTCCTGTTGACTACATAATCTTTGTTGCCTCCTATCAGTCCGATACGGTTCATTCCCTTCTCCAGAATTCCCGTTACCAGTTCACAACAGGCTGCTTTATGATCATTGTCCACCTGCAGGATATTCTCATCTTTACTGGTTCCCATCAATACAAATGGTATCTGCTGTTCCTTTAAAAAAGAGGCAGCCATGTCCTTTACCATAGACCGGCTCAATATAACACCGTCTACTTTGTGATTGGCTGCCATACGTTCCAGATTGGCAAGACGACTGCCGCGTGTTGTCACAAGCATCACATCATAATCCTGTCTGGAAGCTTCTTCACAAATGCCCTGCATGCTGTTTTGAAAGAAAGGCATATCCACCAGATTACAATCTCCCGGAATTACCAGTGCGATATTATAAGTCTTCTGCTGTGCCAGACCCTTGGCAATGACATTGGGCTTATAATCGTTCTGCTCAATATACTCCAGCACCCGTGCCCTTGTCTCTTCACTGATACGCCCTTTGCCGGAAATGGCACGGGACACTGTCGTTTTGGATACTGACAGTGCCTGTGCTACATCTGCAATTGTGATTTTTTTATTTTCCGATATTTCATTGCGGAATGTTTCCATACTATTATACTATTCCTCGTCTAATGCACTGATAAATCTGTCAAATGCTGCTGCACCTTCCGCATTACGCTTGTATACACCGGCATGCTCTAATACCTTGCCAAATACGATACCGACTTCCTTTTGCAGAATATCCATGATCGTATTCTCGTTTACCTTACCTTCATACTTAGGCAGGAACTCATCTACCCAGTCAGCATGTTTCTCCAATACTTTGTCCTTACGAATGTCGTCCCCTGCAAGGATAGCTTTGGCTAACTGCTCCAGTTCCCCTTTCAGACGGGAAGGAAGTACTGCCAGACCCATAACCTCGATCAGACCGATATTCTCTTTCTTGATATGGTGCAGTTCTGCATGTGGATGATATACACCCAGAGGATGTTCCTCGGTTGTGATATTGTTACGAAGTACGAGATCCAGCTCATAATTCTCACCACGTTTTCTGGCGATCGGTGTAATGGTATTATGAGGTTCTCCATCTGTCTCGGCATAGATAAATGCTGCCTCATCTGTATAACCACGCCATTTATTCAGGATAACATCTGCCGGTTCGATCAGTCTGTGATAGTCCTTATGGGAAAGTCTGATCACTGACATAGGCCACTTCACAATGCCCGAAGTAATGTCTTCAAATCCCTTTACAGTAAAGGATCTCTCAACCGGTGCCTTTGCCATGGCAAACTCATAATGTCCACCCTGGAAATGATCGTGGCTGAGGATAGAACCACCAACAATAGGCAGATCTGCATTGGAACCCACGAAATAATGAGGGAACTGCTCTACAAAGGAAAACAGCTTCTCAAAGGTCTTATGCTCGATCTTCATTGGAATATGCTGGCTGTTAAATACGATACAATGCTCGTTGTAATATACATATGGAGAATACTGGAATCCCCATTTGTTACCGCATATCTCGATAGGAATGATTCTGTGGTTCTGTCTTGCAGGATGATTTACCCTGCCTGCATAGCCTTCATTCTCGATACAGAGTTGACACTTTGGATAACCGCTCTGCTTTGCCATTTTGGCTGCGGCGATCGCCTTGGGATCTTTCTCAGGCTTGGAGAGATTGATCGTAATATCCATCTCGCCATATTCTGTATCAGCCTTCCACTTCATGTCCTTCTTAATACGGTATCTCCTGATATAATCGGTGTTCTGGCTGAATGTATAATACCAGTCTGTTGCTGCCTTTGCGCCTTTTTCCTCATATAATCTGCGGAACGTGTAGATAACATCAGAAGGTCTGGGTACCAGTGTACTCATGATCCTGGTATCAAACAGATCTCTGTATACAACACCTTCACCTTTTAACAAACCTTTTTTCTGCGCATAATCCAGCATTTCCTTCAAAGTTTCTTCCAGAGGAAATGTGGTCACATCTTCTATCTTTGTGAAATTTTCAGGTGTGAACTCTCTGTCATATTCTTCTATATCGAATAATTCCAGAAGTCGGTTCACGGTATAAATAGTGTCTTCTTCATTGACCAGTCCACTGGAAATCCCATAACGGACAAGGTCAGTAATATTCTGTGTAATCATGGCTTTCTATGCCTGCCTTTCTTCTAATTGCTCACTACAGTACAGATGGACCATCACCGATCTCTACTACATAGAAATCTGCTGCATAACCGATCTTATCTTTGTATGCCTTGCCTACATTCTCAATGAAAGCAGGTACTGCCTCTTCCTTCACGATGCTGACTGCACAGCCACCGAATCCAGCGCCGGTCATACGGGCACCGATCACACCCTGCTGCTTCAATGCTTCTGCTACCAGTGTATCCAGTTCGATACCTGTTACTTCATAGTCATCACGCAGAGAGTCATGAGAAGCGATCATCAGCTTGCCGAACAGCTCCAGATCATTGTCCTTTAATGCCTTAACTGCCTTGATGGTTCTCTGGTTCTCGTATACAGCATGCTTTGCTCTTTTAATCTTTACAGGATCACCGATCAGTTCCTTATTTGCTTCAAACTCTTCTTCTGTCAGTTCACCAAGAGATTTAATGGAAAGCTTAGTCTGTAATGCTGCCAGTGCTGCCTCACATTCACTTCTTCTCTCATTGTATTTGGAATCGCCCAGACCACGCTTCTTATTTGTATTGAGAATAACGATCTTGGCGCCTTTTAATATAATAGGTGCATATTCATAGGAAAGATCAGCAGTATCAAGGAAGATTGCACAATCCTTCTTACCCATAGCAATTGCAAACTGATCCATGATACCACAGTTTACGCCGTTGTACTGGTTCTCAGAGAACTGTCCGATCAATGCCAGATCCTGATTTGTTACGTCAAAACCAAATAACTCTTTCAGGATAAAACCTGTCAGTACTTCAATAGAAGCGGAAGAGGAAAGTCCTGAACCATTTGGAATGTTGCCAAAATACAGAATATCCAGACCCTTATCTACCTTATAGCCCTTCTTGCCAAAAGCCCATACGATTCCCTTTGGATAATTTCTCCAGTCTCCATCCTTCTTAGTCTCGATGTCAGCCAGCCTGCTCTCACCTACTCCATCTTCTTCAAAGTTCATAGAGAAAAGGCATAACTTGTCATCATCACGAAGTCTTGCAACTGCATATGTACCGATCGTCAATGCACAGGGAAATACGTGTCCACCGTTGTAATCTGTGTGTTCCCCAATCAGATTGACACGGCCCGGTGCAAAATAAACACCAACTCCCTTAGCATCTCCAAATACTTCCTCAAATTTCTTTAAAAGTTCCTGTTTCATTCTCGTTCCTCCAACTTGTTTTTAGTTTTATATTAGTTTAAAATTAATCTCTTATTTAGGCTGGTAATCTCTGATGACCTTGAGTGAGGGAAGTGCGTTACCATCATAGTCAAAGAGTGCCTGATTTGCCCATTCATTACCACAAGGTCCTGCTTCCTTGATATATTCCAGCGATTCCGGTGTTGCCCAGCCGCTTCCTGCAACAGGCAGCCATGCCGGTTCCCAATAGAAGAAACCGCGTCCTCTGTTCTCAGGCACCTGCTCCAATACAGCCAGGAAAGCCTTTAAGAATTCACACTGTCCTTCCTTCGTCATAGGGAAAGGTACTTTCTCACATAAAGCAGGCTTGGTCGCCATGCCCTTTCTATCCTCTGGAGCCAGCTTCTCATAAAATGCATAATCCTCTACGGTATAGCCCATGGATACTTCTGCGATCACCAGATCCTTGCCGTAACGCACTGCGATATCATTCATGTTATTTTTAAGCGCGTTCAGATCACCATGCCAGAATGGATAGTAGGATAAACCGATGATATCGAAATCTTCCCCACGCTTCGTATAGTTATCAAACCATTCCCTGTAAAGGGCATTGTTACCGCCATTATCCAGGTGAATCATGATCTTCGTCTCTGGACTCGTCTCTCTCACTGCGCGGATGCCTGCACTGACAAAACGGGCAATGTTATCATAATTAGGAACCTGTCCCTCCGGCCAGAGAAGTCCGTTAGACAGCTCGTTACCGACCTGTACCATATCAGGACGTACACCTTCTGCAATGAATTTAAGCATATTCTCTTTGGTAAAATCATACACAGCCTGTTCAAGCTGCTCTACATTGTAACCGACCCACGCCTTAGGCTTGCGCTGTTTACCGGGATCTGCCCAGAAATCGCTATAGTGAAAATCCAACAGGAACTTCATGCCTGCTGCCTTGACACGCTTCGCCATACGAAGGGTCACTTCATAATCTGTGTTGCCGGCTCCATAAGGCTTACCATCCTCTGATTTGGGATCATTCCACAGTCTGAGTCTGACATAGTTGGAGCCATACTTCTTTAATATCTCCAACAGATCTCCCTGTCTGCCTTCATCATAAAAGACTGCTCCTAACTGCTCTATTTCATCCATTGAGGATACATCCATGCCCTTGATATATTCTAACATCCTGCTACCTGTACCTTTCTGTGTGGGCACGTAACTATTCTGTCACTTTTCGTATGACCTTGAATATTTACTATATTTTGCCCAAACAATTCGTTGCGCAACCGTTTGCGCTTTGTTAAAAATATCATATCAATTCACAAGGCATCCGTCAATAGATTTTTTATCGGAGAAATGTTATTTTTTTATCATGAATTCAGTATTTCTATCCTCGCATTTATGAAGTCTATTAACTCTTCTCTCTCCGTTTGAGGCAAATAAGATTCATCTACCTGACATATGAATTTATCCTTTAAGGAACATATTCTGTCTATCATATGTCTGGCTGCTTTGTCCGGTATATTACAGGCTTCTGCAAATACTCTAAAATCTTTCTTCCGTATATTTCTTTTTTTACCATTTAAAGTAAGTGCCAGTTGTTCTTTATCTTCCGGCATGATAACGTTCACTGGTAAAATATCATAGGCTCTTGATAACCGAAATTCTCTATTACCCGGTTGAGTTTCCCTTAATGAGAAATTTTTTAAATGCATATCTGAATTGCCTATTATAAAAGAACAAACAATGCGCAGATAAATCTCTGATAAGTCCAAACCTTGCATTATGGAATATTTTTGAACGATTCTTGCACAATTTTCATATGAACCTTTATATTTATCCTGCGTCAGTCTTCTGGATATCTGGCAGAAATCCTCCATCGCATATACTTTACCTTGTTCTCTGTCAATTCGTCTGGTTATATATGCATATTCCTGATTCATTTCGATCAATGCATGCGGAACCGTTTGTATCCCTGCTGTTTCTGCCAGTCTCATAGCCAAATCTTCATATTCCGGCATGAATGGATACTCTTCTGTCTGTGGTTTTAAGATATATCCTGTAGGATAGTTTACAATTGTAAGTCTGGAATTTACATCTGTTGAAAGATGCAACGACAATTTCTTTTGTACCCCCGGAACTGTAAGTCCCATATTAACAGTATCATTTGCAAGCTGTTCCAATTGCTCCTTTGATATATCCAGACCGGGCATTTTGTTCGTACCAAAAAAAGACCTTATACACCTTTTGTGCCAACGCCATGTTTTTTCCTCAATGGAAGCCCCTTCAGCAATTAATTTTCCACAATACAAACATTTCATTACGGTTCCTCATTTCTGATACAAACATCACCAATACAGTCTCTACATGCAGATAGCAGCAGACCAAATCTGTCATTAGGATTTATCTTCCAGTTTCGACTGACAACACCCAAAAGCCATCCTTCCGGGATCAGTCCGTCAAAAAAAGGGAATAAAATTGTAGTCTCATAGGCCTCCTGTTGCAAAGGCAATGTAAGGCTTACTGCTACAGCATCCTTTCTTTGAAGATATTCCTTATCATATCTGAAAGTATATCCTTCTTCTGTCTCAGCAATTATTCCAGCAAAATGATTTTGAATATATACATATCCCTTTCTATATTCTGACTCCACCTTATACCTCCTTATCTCCCGGTACAGCCTGTTTACCGAACATTGCCAATGCCTGATTTACCTTATCAAGGCGCACAGTTTCCTTTCCCTGCTCCAGTTCCCGGACAAAACGCAATCCCAATCCTGAACGAAGTGCAAATTCTTCCTGTGTCAGACCAGCTTTTTTTCTCTCTGTTTTTATATAATTACCAATTACATTCATATAAAACATAATACACCCGAACGGGTATATTTTCAAGAATAGGAAACAAAAAAATCCCGAACGGGTATGATTTTACATTTTATGTGTATAATCATTCCCGTTCGGGTATAATTTAGATTGGTATTACTCGTCCTATTTCTGCCATGACTCTGTGAGAAATAGAGATTACAGTTCTGTTTTCGCTTACTTTTTTAAGTGCCAGTAATACTGCCCTTTCTGTATCCGCATCAAGGTTTGCGGTGATCTCATCCAGTAATAACAGCTTAGGTTCTGCGACTGCCGCCCGTGCAATGGACAACAATTGCCACTGTCCCTGTGAAAACAGCTCCGGTGTACATATCGTATCATAACCATGCTCCAGACTCATGATCGTGTCATGCAGCCCGGTCAGCTTCGAAGCCCTGATTACCTGCTCTGTGGAAATGGCATCATCATACAGTGTGATCTGTTCTTTTACTGTTCCCGGAACCATATGGAAAGACTGCTCGACATAACCAAACAGACTGCGGCGCTCACCTGCTGAGATTTCTGCCGCCTTTTTCCCCTGTATCAGAACCTTGCCGTTTATCGGTGCATACAATCCAAGAAGCAGTTTAAAGATCGTACTCTTGCCTGCTCCGGTTCTTCCTGAGAGCGTTACCTGTTCTCCTTCCATAACCTGAATATTGAGATGCTCAAGAATCATACGGTCATCATAGCCAAATGTGACATCCTGAAGTTCCACAAATGGAGCATTCTCTCTGTACTTTTCATCTGATTTGGATGCCACCTTTTCCACCTCCGGTAAGTCAAAAAATTCATTGATCCTGCTCACACCTGCAATTGCTGACTGAATTGTCTGGATCTCCATACCAAGACTCTCTATCGGTGAGAAAATCTGCGAAATATAATTAATGACTGCTACTGCCGTTCCTGCCGACATTCCAAACAGTGACAATACCTGCTGATTGCCGGAGGCAGAGAACAGCATGACTACAGCAACTACTATGGCATTCAAAATCAGGATGACCGGCGAGTACACTGCATCATAGAAATTCGTCTTTTCCATGGCGCGATAGCTTTCTTCAATATATTCGTCATATCGCTGCTCCATATATGCTTCCTTGCCAAGGCTGTGAATAGTGCGGATATTGTGCAGAGTCTGCGGCACATGCCCGGATACCCGGCTCACTGCCCTTCTGTTCTCAAGCTGTGCCGCCAGCATATTCTTCTGCACATGTCTCGTAAACCAGAAGAGAAACGGAATCAGCACAATCAGCACCAGAGCCAGTCCTTTATTGCGGAACCAGATCACAGCCAGAATACTGATGATCTTGCAGGCATCCGCAAACATACTGATAATACCGGATGTAAACAGATTCTCCACGGTGTCTACATCTCCTACAAATCTCGATACCAGTGCCCCCGGCTCCTGATGATTGATGGAGTCTGCTGACAGTCGAATGAATTTCGCCATCAGGCGGCTGCGCATGGCATGTGTGATCTTTTGTCCAAAGACAGTCAACAACCCTTCTCTTGCTGACTCCATGATTCCCGTCAGTGCCAACAGACCAAAATACAACATGACCATACCTATAGACACTTCCTGTCCCTGTGTCAGCATATCAATAATCCTGCCAAGGATCAGTGGTGGGAAAAGTGCAGTAATGATCGCCGTACAAACTGCAACCAGAATCCCAAGTGAAAGCCATTTCTTCTCCCACACTGTCTGCATTACAATACTTCCTGCTTTTTCCTTATTTCTGTTCATTCGGCTCGCCTCCTTCCTGTGCCTGATATATAGCCGCATAATCCGGCTGTTTATGTCGCAGTTCTTCATGAGTTCCAGCTATCACTCGACCTTTCTCCATCCAAAGCACCTGATCCATCTGAGGGAACAGATATAATCTATGAGAAATCAACAAAACGACACAGTCCTTTGCCATTTCCCGTAAATGAGCAAATATTTCCTCTTCTGTCCTTCTATCCAGTGCCGAGAATGGATCGTCCAGAATCAATACAGGCTTCTTATGGCACAGGGTTCTTGCAAGTGCCAGTCTCTGTGCCTGTCCACCTGAGAGTCTGACACCTCCGCTGCCGACTCTGGTGTGAATACCTTCCTCCATCTCTTCAACTTCCTTTTCAAAGCAAACCATTTTCAGCAGTTTCTGAATATCCTCTTTCTCTCCCATAAGGATATTATTCTCGATACTGTCATTGAACAGCTCCGGATCATGTCCCAGATATCCTACGATACCAGTACGCTCCCTGTCCTCCATTTCTCTCAGTTCCTTATTTTGGAAGCAAATACTGCCTTCATAAGGATACTCACATAAAAAAGCCTTACCCAGTGTAGATTTACCACACGCTACCGGACCTGTAATTCCTATGATCTGTCCGGGTGTTGCCGTAAATGACACATCTTCCAGAATCCTGTTTCCAACAGGATAGGTAAAGTTCAGATGAGATACTTCTATCTCTCCTGGCTGCTGTACTTTGCATGGCTCCTCTTCCTCCACCATTTTCATCAAAGGACGGATTCTCTTCCAGGATACCTGTGCCTTATGTACGGCATTGAACAGCTTGGCTGCACTGGATGATTTCACTGATAATTTGGTAAAACATGCAAGGAATGTTGCAAAAGCTGCCACATCCCACTTCGTCCATCCGCTTCCTAATACATTCCTGCCGCCGAAATACAGAATAAAAAATACGCCTGCCATGGAAATAATACGGTAAATGGGCGGCATTACACTGTTCCAGATATTTGCACGAACCGCACTCTTCTCATAATCGTTCAGATTCTGTTCATACGCATCTTTTCGTTCTTCTTCACAGCCAAATACCCTGTAAGTAATGGCATTGCTGGCTCTGTCCAGTGTCGCAGCACTTAATATCCCTGATTGTTCCTTATATGCTGCGCCACTTCTCTGCACCTGGACTTTCATCTTCTCAGCTACGATAAAAGAGATCGGAGGGAAAAGCATGCACAGAAGCGCCAGTCTCCAGTCATACCATAACAGCATTCCGGCATAAGCTGCCAGCGCCACACCTGTATCAAAGATCTCTGTGGTGAACTTACGCATTCCCTCCACGCAGTCATCCACATCAAGAATTGCCTTGGTCAGTACGTTGCCGGTTCCTTCTTCTTCCAGTTCTGTCCTGCTCTTATGGATCAGACTGCCATACAGGATGCGCTTCATCCTGCGGTTCACGTTGTTGGCAAAACGTCTGACATAGAATCGCTTGATATAACGTGATACCTGTACCACTGCAATGGCTGCCACATAGCAGATGACCAGTACAAGCATATCTGAAAAGCCTTTGGTGCCTCCCAGAATATCTACCAGATATCCTGTCATTTTACCTTCAAACCAGGGTCCTGCCAGAAGTCCCAGATTATAGATCAGCCCTGAGATCGTTACTGCCAGAAGTACCGCCCATTCTTTCTGAAAATAAGACAGGATACGATCGGCCCTGAATGTTGCCTTATTCTTCATGTTCTTCGCCTCCATCACTGATCAATGCCGAAACATCAGGAAAGCCCGCTCTACTCTGCTTTTTAGAGCGCCAATACAGAGTGTCAAGGGTCTTACAAAATGCCTCTTTCTCATCCTTTGGCAATTCTTCCAGAAGCCATTCATAAAAGACACCCTCTATGTATGCTTTTGAATTTTTCAATTTTTCTGCCTTTGGGGTTGCATACAGCATCTGGCTGCGCCCATCGTCAGGGTTAGGCTTGCGGATCAGATATCCCTTCGCCTCCAGACTGGCGGCACGCCTTGCCGCTGCCCCCTTATCGATCTTTAACTGCTCCCGCACTCCTGCCTGGGTAATCCCCGGGTTATGCCGGATCAAATGAATAAAGTCAAACTCCGCAGTTCCAATTCCGTCTTCCTTCATGGTCTGCACAGTCAGCTTATTTACTTCTCTTGCGATCTTCGTGATCTTTCTACCTGTTTCGTCCATATGAATCCACTCCTATACAAAATAGATGTACCTACATCTATTTAGATGATAGTACATCTATTTTTCTATGTCAATATATAAACAACATAAAAGGAAGACAGACGATGCTACCTTCCTTTTTATCTCATTTAAAACTGTGGAAACAGCCTGCTTCTGCCTTTTCTTGTCATGACAGGTATTGCAAACAGTACTGCCTTGCAGACATTATCAGCGATCATGCACAGCCACACCTCCTGTAAATCAAGCCCCCATACCTTCACGCACAAGAAAGTCAGCAGGATTCGGATTCCCCACATACTGAATGTCTCCACGATAAATGCATAACGGGTATTGCCCAGTCCATAGAAAATACCTTCCATAACGATCATAATACCAAAAAACGGTTCCGAAAAAGCCACTAACCTAAGCATATCCGCTCCCAGTTCGACTACTGCCTGACTCGGTGTAAAGAAGCTCATAAGCATATTGGCACTTAAATACAGGATCACACCGTTTATGCACATCATGGCAACTGTTACGATGACGCTGATGATACTGACTTTTCTGAATTTATCCCTGTCTTTTTCTCCAAGGGAATTACCGACCAGTGTAGAGGTTGCGGTACGAAATCCATAACCCGGAATATAGAATATCTCTTCTGCCGTTACGGCAATGGAATGTGCTGCAAATATAGTCGTTCCCATACCTGATACCAGCCCTGCAAAGACTGTATAACCAAGGCATGACGTAATACTGGTCCCTAGTACCGGAAATGCGACCTTACCACACTGTTCCAGAATCGCTGTATCCGGTCTAATCTCTCGAAGCTCCCAATGCAGCCATTCATTCCTGCGATATGCCACATACATCAGAACGCCTGACAGCACATAGGAAATGGCAGATGCAATGGCAGCGCCTCTCACTCCCATATCTACACCATAGATCAGTGCATAATTCAGCACTGCATTGATAATATTCGCACCCAGGCTGATGAGCATGGGAGTCTTCGTGTCCTTCGTCGCACGGATGGCTGCACCAAACACAATACTGGATACACGAAACAGCATAGGCAGACTGATGATAAAGAAATACTCACCGGCTGCTTCCTGAATAGATGCTTCTGCCCCCATCCAGACCGGAATATAAGGACTAAGCAGCAAGGAGATACCTCCAAGCAGAACACTACAGGCAAGGACCATCCATACTGCCTGACTGGATATTCTTCTTACCAAATGCCTGTCTCCACTGCCTACTGCCTTGGCGATCAGTGCCAGTACACCGATTCCTATGGCATGCGGCACACTGTTCACCAGCCATGTAACTGTAGTGCTCACACTGACGGAGGCGGTCGCCTGCTCTCCCAGTCTGCCTACCATTGCAGTATCCACATACTGAAGCAGCGTTGCCAGTACTTCTTCTATAATTGTAGGAATTGACAATGTGACCAGCATATACAATACACCGCTCCACTGCTCCTTTTTCTGATTTGCACCCATTCTAATCAATATCTCCTAATTTTGCTGTGATTTCATTAAAATATCTTTCATTCTCCTGATACTTGCAATCCCTGGCATCCTGAAGTACCTTCTTACGGTATTTCTCACATAACTGTGCAGCATCAAATTCTACCTGAACTGCTTCTCTGTAATCTTTTTCATTCTCCGGAATTTCCAGATTCTCCTGTTCTATTCCCATATCCAGCAAGTTCTTATAGTTAGTATACATGACGTAATCTTCATAACCCTTTACAATTTCCCAGTACTTTCCATAAGCATCATCATACAGATTATAAATGAACAATGTACTATACAATTCTTCATAGTTACGATCAATATAGTCCCTCTCACAATTAGACAAATGGTATTCTTTTCCGGAATACTTCAACTCATACCGAACCGAAGAAGGCAATTCTACTGCTATACCTATTAACATGAACAAAATAAATATGCATAAAAAAGTCTTCAGAATAAACGGAACAATATGTACTTCATATTGCCCGCTTTCATCATGAAAATTTACACACAGATTAATCTTCATACTTCCATCCTCTTCTCTCACAGATCATTTTTACAAATTCCTGTTCTTCTTCCCCAAACAATTCCATATTGACCAGTTTAATGATATCTTCCTGTGTGAGTTCAAACGTTCCTTCCAGAAAAGCTACTGTATTCTGTTGCAGTTTCTCCAGATAGCTTTGATTCTCCGGATAATCCAGCCCTCTTCCATATATGCGGCTGTATTCCTTAAGCATACGCTGACTGTAATATATTGCTGATTTTACACGATATGCCCTGGGAGACTCCCTCTCATTCCAGTCTTCGCTCTGTTGAAAATACATCATCTCTTCCTGCAGATTTCGGTATAACTTGTATACCATTACGCGTTCTGTATACTTTTCGTATTCTTCTTTCTGATACAAATCATGTTCTTCTATATACTCAACCAGTTCTTCTATGTCATCTGACTCCAGCAATGCATCTGCCTCCACAACCGAAGCAGTACTTTGCACATACTTGTCATGCAATGTTTCGATTCCATACAGGATTGCTGTAATCAGAACAAACAGCACCAAAAGCAGGACTGCAACAACAATGACCACATTCCATATCTGATTTATAACATATAAGGGCGCCGAATGTCGCACTCTCTTTCTTATACTTTCCGTTTCATTCCTGGCATTTTCCTCTGTGGTTTTCCAATTCATCCCCAAAGAATTGGGTTCTCCACAGTATGGGCATTTCAATTCCTTAGTGGAATACTGTGCTCCACATCTTTTACATTTCATACTAATAACCATGCCTTTCCATAACCTGCAAACTGCAGACACAAATTTGCCATATCAGGAAACTACCCTGTATGTTTGTTACATGAGTTTCTCTAAAACCAGCTTCTGCATATTCTCCTGTATCTGTTTCAGTCTGTCATAATCATCATTAAAACCGCCGGCATCTTCTATCAGTTGATCAGTTTCTTCCTTTGTAACCTCATAATTATCCAGAAGATACTCGTATGATTTCTGCCTGTAATAAGCAGTAGAAGTCTCTTCCTCATACTTATAATGCTGATCCTGTGCCTTCTGACAGGTTTGCAGTATATACATAATATATTTGACATCATATATGGAATCCCATCGGTCATTTTCTACGATCCAGCTTAGATAATCTTCATCTGCCGGATCCAGATAACGTTCAAAATAACGTTCCATGTCTGCTACTTCACTGTATTTCTCATATGCGCTCGTATACATCAGATTTTTCTTCTCCATGTAATGCAAAATCCCTGCATAATCTCCCTCTTCATACAATGTTTCTAACTTCTGACTATGCCGCAGAACAGCATGATATGCAGCTTTTCTGGATACTACCGCCGAAATTCCCTCATATGCTGCAACAATAATGACCAGCACAACCAGTCCAATAAGCACTCTGGTCATCAGGCTTTTCCCCTTCTTTGCCGCCTTTTGTGGTAATTCCTCCAAATGTTCTTTCTCCCGGTTCAATCCATTTATGATATCTTCATGCTCCTGAACAGCCTTTCCAAAATTATCACTGCCGCAGTATGGACACTGATCTGCCTCCTCCTCATATTTGGCTCCGCAATTATCACATGTGATCATTCCCATCTTTATACTCTCTCTCCAATCAACTGCTCTACTTCTATCAGATCCTTTATTTCATAATCAATTCTGACGCCCTTGTCATTTACTGCTCCTTCAGGGTTGTACCAGCAACAAGTCAGTCCTGCATTATTTGCTCCCCGCATATCACTGGTCAGGGAATCTCCTATCAGGAGAATCTCCTCTTTCTTACAGTCTGCCAGTTCCTGTAACACTACATCAAAAAATCTCATATCCGGCTTCTCATATCCGATCTCATCTGAGATAAAAGCCTTCACAAACACCTGATCCAGACCTGAGTTGGCAAGCTTGCGCTTCTGTGCAGTCTGCGTTCCATTCGTTACCGCATACTGGTGGATTCCCTGTTTATGCAGATATTGAACGACTTCCTTACCGTGTGGGCAAAAGACAGCCGTATCCCCCAGTCGAACCTGATATTCTGCATTAAAATCCTCTGCTTTTTCCACAGGCAGCCCCTCTGATGCAAAGAACTCCCTGAAACGTCCCTCCAGAGTTTCCTGCTTCGTGATCTCTCCCCGCTCTAACTTCTCCCAGTACTTTCTGTTGATCACAGAATAGCGCTCCAACATCTCATCTGAACATTCTCCCAATTCAAATATCCGAAAACACTCCCCGATCGCATACCTCTCTGCCGCCAGAAAATCCAGCAACGTCATATCCACATCCCATAAAACTGTTGTATACATCTCCTTATTCCTCTCAAAATTCCTATATCTATTCGTCACTTGTTCTACGCTTATACCGAAAAAGGATTGATGTAAAAATACACCAATCCTTCTTATTATATTGGATTTATCGGTTCATTTCAAGCTGTGGACCTGTAGAATGATGATTTGCTATGATAGAATCTATCTCCCTCAGATTAGAGGATGGCAAGTCACCCGGAATCGTATTCTTAACGGCTGCTGTTGCATTACCATATTCCATAGCCTTCTGGCAGTCCATATTGTGTGCCAGCAGACCATAAAGCGCACCGGAAATATAGGCATCACCGCTGCCGATACGGTCTACAACATCAATATTCTCATAGGCAGGCTCCTGTACGAAACGGTCTGCGATCGCATCATAAATGCAGGAACCAAAAGAGTGTACCTTCGGAGACTGTACTACACGTTGAGTTGCTGCTACTACACTGATCGGATAATCCTTGGTGAAGCTTCTCATCATATCCTGTACAGTTCCCTCCTTGCCAAAGGTAAGTCTGGCTGTATCTTCCGAACAGAAGAATACATCTACATAAGGAAGGATCTGTTCAATACATTCCTTTGCTTCCGCTCCGGTCCAGAGATTTGCGCGGAAGTTCACATCGAAAGAAATCAGTGTTCCGTTTTCCTTGAAGCGCTTGATCATCTCAATGGCTGTCTCTCTGGTCTTTTGTCCCAGAGCCAGTGTAATACCTGTTGTATGGAAGCATCTCGTGGAAGTATACATTTCTTCCGGGAAATCATCAATGCTTACTTCTGAAAAAGCAGTATTTTTTCTGTCATAGATGACATTTGGTTTTCTGGGATGTGCACCATATTCATAATAATAAATACCAAGTCTGGAGTCTTTCGTCCTGTCATATACCAGATAGTCATCACTGACGCCACAGAAACGTACTCTGTTCTGCATGAAATTGCCTATATCATTGGCAGGAATCTTGGAAATAATACCTGTTCTGAGTCCAAGGAGTGATACACCGGATACTACGTTCAGTTCCGCTCCGCCAGCCTGCTTCTGGAATATCTCACCACGGGTCAGACGCTCATTTACGGGCGGTGACAGACGAAGCAGGATCTCACCAAGTGCCAATAAGTCAAAATCTCTTCTTTTCATCATCATAATGTAAGCTCTCCTTAAACGCATAATAGGGTATGTAAGCTCTTACAGTTCTATCGTTCTAACTGTTAAATTCAGTGTATCATGTGCAAAGCAAAATTTCCAGTCTTTTTCTAAAAAACTCTGTGTCATTTTATTATGTAACCGTTTACATATATTTTACCGTACTTTCGATATTTTTCCCAAAGCTTTTTAGCTATACCCATTCTTTTTACTTTGTATGGCTTTATTATAGGCAATGGAAAAAGTCAAAAAATACACCTTTTTTGCAAAAGGTGTATTTTTTAGAATGCTGTATTTTTATTCTTTGACACCACCAATCGTAAGACCTGTTACGAAATATCTTTGCAGGAATGGGTAAATACATACGATAGGAAGCATAGTGACCATGGTCGCCGCAGCACGGATAGATACCGGGGTAATCGCCTCTGCTGCTGCATTTTTCATGGAATCTGCACTGCCGCTCTGCTGCATAACAGAGGAAAGCAGCTTCATCAATTCATACTGTAAGGTGGTATATTCAGGCTTCATTCTGTTATAAAGCATGGCATCGAACCAGGAATTCCACTGACCAACTGCCACGAACAGTGCAACCGTTGCATATACCGGTTTACATAATGGTGAAATGATTCTTGTAAAAATGGTAAAATATCCGGCTCCATCAAGCTGGGCAGATTCTTCCAGAGAATCCGGCAGACCCAGCATATAAGTCCTCATGACCAGCATATTGAATGCACTGACTGCACCAGGCACAATATATACCCAGAAAGTACCAGTCAGATGAAAGCCTCTGTATACCAGGAATGTGGGGATCATACCACCATTGACATACATTGTAATAACCCAGAACAGAGATAACTGGGAGCGGAACAGGAATCTCTTGCGGCTTACGATAAATGCCAGCAATGCATTGGCTACAAGAGAAACCAGTGTACCGATTATGGTTCTGAGCACCGTGATATAAGCGCCCGTCATAATATTCTGCTTATGTATTACTGTTGTGTAATTCTTCCATGTGAATTTACGGGGTATAAGATGTATTCCTCCTCGGACGGTGTCGATACCGTCATTCAGGGAAATCGCCAGAGTGTTCAATACAGGATACAGTGTGATGATTACAAATGCCACCATGAATATCGTATTGCACACTATGAAAATAATATCTGCTGTGGATTTCTTTTTCTTCATAATGATCACCTAAAATAACCTTTCTTCTCCGGCACCCTTAGCCAGCTGGTTCGCTATAATAATCAGAATAATGCTGACCACACTCTTAAAGATACCTGCTGCCGTACCCAGAGAATAATCGTTCTGGCTGATACCCCATTTCAATACGTAAATGTCGATAGTCTGGGATACATTCTGAACCAGTCCATTGCCAAGCAGATACTGCACTTCAAACCCTGCATTCAGCACATTACCTACATTCATCAGAAGAAGGATCATGATTGTAGATTTAATACCAGGAAGTGTAATATATCGAATCTTCGCCCATCTTCCTGCACCATCTATGGACGCTGCCTCATACAGACACGGATCAATGGCTGTGATTGCTGCCAGATAAATGATGGCATTCCAGCCTGTCTCCTTCCACAGATTAGCAAAAGCCACAATTGGCCAGAAATATTTCTGATGTGCAAAGAAATTGATTTCTGTGTTAATCAGATGTAATTTCATTAAAATTTCATTGATGATACCTGTTGTAGACAGCGCATCATGCATAATACCTGTAACAATGATCCATGACAGGAAGTGTGGCAGATATGATATGGTCTGCACTGACTTCTTCCAGATTCTGGATGTAATCTCATTTAAAAGAATTGCGAATACGATTGCCATAATAAAGCTGGTCACAAGGTTCAATACACCCATTGCCAGCGTGTTGCGGATTACCCGCAGAAAAACAGCATCTGTAAATAAAAATTTGAACTTATCCAGCCCTACAAAGGCCGAATGAAGCAATCCATCCTTCGGTTTATAATTCTGGAATGCCATAATCCAGCCGCCCAAAGGCAGATAGTAGAACATCACTCCATAAATAACGAACAAGACAGAACAGATCAAAAGAAATTTCTGGCGTTTTATTTCTTTCCACGTAATCTTGACCTTGGTTTCTTTTTCTTTCTTAGCCATATGAATAACCATCCCTTTCCAGCTTTGCCTTTTTCAAAGGAAAGAGGCAGAAGCCCTGCCCCTTCCCATAAATGACTATTCAGCCAATGCTACTCTTCTGTCCAGTTCTGCCTGCATTTCATCCAGGAAGCTCTGAGGATCACAGCCTTCATATGCTGTCATATATTCGTCCCATGTACTTTCAAAATCACCTGACATAACTACCTTAGGAAGCCATTCATGCTTAATCTCACCCATCTTGGTCCATGCAACACCACCAGGAGTCGCTGTTGTCATGCTGTTGGAATAAGAATACATAGGGAACCATGGACCCATTTCTTTCTTTGCAGAGTGAAGCATATCTACATAGGAGTCTGCATTATAAGCCTTGAATGTGTTAACAAGAGGCTCTGCAAGCCCATTAAAGAACTCGGATGTCTGCTGGCTTGGCTGCATTGCATTCTTGCCGTCCTTGCTGGTTCCAAGCCACTGAGGCAGATAAGTATAACCACACATATGATTAGCCTTATAATCTGTATCTGCTGCCTGTGCCCTCATCTCATCTGTACGATAGAACATACCATCATCATCTACCAGATAGTCAACACCTTCCACACCCCAGAATCTCAGGTCATGGATTTCCTGATCCAGTATGTCATTGAGGAATTTGGCTGCCTTATCAGGGTCTTTACAGCTTGTTGTAATAGATACGCCGCTGGACTGGTTCAAGGTATCACCATATGTATGCCACTGGTTCTCCATACCTTCATCAATAGTCAGACCAAGAGGTACATAGTTACATCCCTGAAGATCCAGTCCCTGCTGTTTGAATACATCATTTACTGTATATGCAAAATCCCACCACTGGTCGCACATACCAAGTACACGTCCTGTAGAAAGCTTGGAAATATACTCATCATAAATCTGGGTTGCGAATTCTGTATCAATCATGCCCTTCTGATATTCTTCGTTGAGCTTTTGGAAATATCTCTTGGTAGTATCTGTAGTATTGTAATCCACGATTTTCATATTATCGGTATCTACGATAACAGAACCGTCATTTGGGTAGCCATCCAGGAACTGTCCTGCATTCTCAATACAGAAGTATCTCCAGTCATCACACAACATGGTATAAGGGATATATGCTGTTCCATCCTCCATTGTCGGATTGGCTGCTGTATAGTCCTCTAATAACTGGAAATATTCGTCCAGAGTGTTAATCTGTGGATATCCGGCCCACTCCAGTACCTTGCACTGAATCCAGAATGCTTCATCATTATGGGTTGTTGTCTTATCTTCGCCGTAGCTGTTCTGGAATACATTGATCCAGTAGATATGACCGTCTTCTTGACGGAACTTCTCCCACTCTGCATCCGAATACATTTCCTTTATATTAGGATATTTCTCAATATAATCATCCAAAGGAAGCAGTGCACCTGCATCCAGAAGAGACATTGTTCCATCTCCACCATCAATAAAATCAGGATATTCGCCACCTGCAATGATTGTTCCTATCGCTTCTTCTGCGGTCTGTCCTGTCAGCCAAGTTTCCTTTACCCTTACTCCGGTCTTCTGAGCGATCAGCTCCTGAATCTCGTTGCCATCATTGATCTCGGAACCTGGCATTGCTATGAACATCGTAAAATCTGTGATATCACCGTCTGCACTTTCACTGCCTGCTTCTGTGCTTTCTGTTCCTGTTGCACTGCTGTCAGTTGCTGTGGAAGCTCCTCCGCCACAGCCTGTCAGCATGGATGCTGTTACTACTGTTGTCATAAATAGTGCCATTAACTTCTTACGTTTCATCTGATTACCTCCCTGATTTATCTGTTTCACCATTGCTTACCCCTGTGTTAGGCAATGTTTCATTTGATGGTTTTATCATATATTTTTTTGATGCCTGATTCTTCCTAGTCATTGCTATCTATTCCTCACATTTTGCGCTATTTTGCTGATTAGCCAACAATTTTCTCAAATATTTCCATTCTCTCCTCATATATTACTCTATTTTATCTTTTAACTTGATTTTCTTTTGTGCACTGTTTATTTTTTATATTGTATAGTTTATCTTTTATTGTGCATATTGTATCTATTCAAAAACATGCGAATTAAAGTGGAAAGTAATTTTGAGTAGCTACTTATTTCAAAAATGTACTCTCAAAGTCTTCTAAATGAAGCATTCCGGGAGTACATAAAACTACAAGGGAGTGATTACATATGGAACCTGTCGCAATCGGTGATTTACGTTCGGAATATTATGATGCAAACAGCGATTTTCCGGGACTTTGGGAATTGGATGAGAACAGACGTGAAGACGTGGATTTTCGCAACAGTTCTTCTATCCGCATCTGGTATAATGATTTAACGTCCAATTATGCCACTCACTGGCATAATGCGTTGGAGATCATCATCCCCATTGACAATTATTATGACGTTGAAGTGGAAGGTATCTCTTACCATCTCAGACCTGATGAAATCCTGATTATTCCACCCGGTAAGCTCCATCATCTAACTGCGCCATCAAGCGGCTGCCGCTTTATCTATCTGTTGGATATCAGCTGTCTGGAAGGATTAAAAGGCTTCGCAGGTATTAAATCGCTGCTTACCGCTCCTTTATTCGTGACAAAAGAATCCTATTCCCATATCTATGAGGATGTGTATGATCTTCTTGCCAGAATGCGCAATGAATATTTCCGCAAAAACGAATATGTCGAGCTTACCATTTATGCTCTTTTAATCAATCTGTTCGTAAAATTCGGCTACAACCATATTCAGACGCAAGACCTCTTCCCCAATGTGAGGTTCTATAAGCAAAAGGAATATGTTAAGAAATTCAATGATCTGCTGGATTATATAGACAAGCACTATACAGAAGAACTGAATCTGGAAGAGATTGCAGACTGCATTGGATTCAGCAAATATCATTTTTCAAGGCTTTTTAAGCAGTATACGGGATTTACTTTCTGTGACTACTTATGCTATCGGAGAATTAAGGTTGCTGAACTGCTGCTGTCAAGACAGGAGCTGTCTATTACAGAAGTAGCCCTGCAGTCCGGTTTCTCCAGTATCTCCACCTTCAACCGTATCTTCAAGCAACAGAAGAAGTGTACGCCGAGTGAGTATCGAAGCAAGGTGAATGTATAGGGTATAGTGTTTTTTTGCAAGGTTCTTGAAAATAACCCAGAAATTTGCAAGGAATTGCTTGAAATGATTTTGGATGTAAAGATCAAGAAAATTGTCTGTACAAATAAGCAAAAGACCATTGAAATTACATCAGATGGAAAAGGCATTAGATTAGACGTCTATCTCGAAGATGCCGCTAAAATTCGTCAAGCCATAAATGCATAGCATTCTCTAATACAGCTAAATTTTCATTTAGCTGTATTATTTTTGTCCAAACAAATGATTTCGTAAAGAATGCTCTTACTTTCACTTTACTACCCCTCTGAATATGAGAAGCGTTTAAAGCAGGCGCAGTCAGTGTTTTCGGTATCAGCGACTGCATAAAGTCCTACTGTACAGCCGGTGAAGCCGCCGGCTACTTCTGTTGACAGGGTTCGTATATCAACTTCGGGTGATTTCTGTCCCTCTATAATAACCGCAGCAGACAGCCCGTCCACTTCTAATGAGACTTCTAATGGATTAGAGCCTTGTAACGGCATAGAAATGACACGTCTGTCAGTTCCTTTTTCACATAATATCACTTCTGCCATTTTACCATCGACTTCTACTCGCAAGTTGTAGAGATTATTCTGTACATACGCAATTCCTGCCCTCTTATCCTCACTCAGGTTTGATACATCCAATAATGCCTTTGCTATGAAATGATGATGTTTCTGTCTAAGTGCCAGATAAGATGGGCTTGCCTGTTCTTTTAGCGTATGGGTATCAAAAAGCATCAACAGTCCTTTGCCCTTTTCCAAAGAATAGTGGGACTTATCCGCATTGCGAAGTACCATAAATTCCGGCGGCAACTGTCCCATGGTAGAGAATACATATTCATTGCTTTCTGCTGTATATGTCGTCCACTTTGGCAGATTAATCTCCACGGTATCTGTCAGTCTGCCCACTCCCGGATTAACTACAGGCCAGTCATTCTCCCACTCCACTCTGGCAAGGAAAGTCTCACGCCCCATGGTGGTATACCCTTCCAAAGGTCTGACCGCCAGCATGACCATATACCACTCGTCATTTATCGTCTTCACCAGATCAGCATGTCCCACATAACAGATTGGATATTTCCTGCCCAGGTGTCTATGTGTCAGGATTGGATTACAGAAGTTATTTTCATATGGTCCGTATACATTCTTACTGCGGCATACAGTAACTGCGTGATCCGGGCCGGTGCCTCCCTCTGCATGCATGATATAATAGTATTCACCGATTTTATACAGATGCGGTCCCTCCGGCCAGATAATATTTCTCATGGCACCGTTCCATACATTATGCACTTCTCCTACCAGCTTCATGTTCTCAATATCCAGCTCCTGAATCCAGATATACCAGTCACCATCATACTGGCATCCTGCCGGATTGGGGTGTGTTCCAATATAATAGCAGGTTCCATCCTCATCAAAGAACAGGCTGGGGTCTATTCCATCCGCTCCCTCAATGTAATGCGGCTCAGACCACGGTCCAGTTGGATTTTGGGCTGTAATAATGAAATTGCCACCGTAAGATACATTGGTGCATATGATATAAAATGTTCCTTCATGATAACGGATTGTCGGTGCGAACAAGCCTCTGGAATGTCCTGTATCCCCCAGTGGTAACTGGCTTTCTCTGTCACAGGCATTGCCTATCTGCTCCCAATGAGCCAGATCTTTGCTGTGCATGATGGGAATTCCCGGAAAATACGCAAAGCTGGAGTTCACCAGATAGAAGTCATCTCCTACTGCGCATATGGATGGATCAGGATAAAATCCCGGCAATATCGGGTTAGTTGCTGTTACTGACATAGTTTTCCTCTCTTTCCTGCTTAAAATCATTCATATCTGAAATCTGCAAAAGTACTGCTGCCACCGGTTTCCTGCGTTGCATAGGAGAATAGTCCAAACCGGCAGCCGCAGAAATGCTCAAGCCCAAAGTACAGTTTCTTTTCTGTCCCAAGCTGCAGCCATTTCCCGTCTTTTTCATAATAAAAGACAACTGTATCCTCCATGTCTGTAAAGTCTGCCTCCACTCTGAAGCGAACTGCTGCCGTTTCTCCTGCTGAAGGCTTCCAGGGGATTCGCTGCTTCTCTATCTCCATGCCTTCTTCCAACGCACTCATGACCAGATACCAGTTATCATTTTCTCTGGTGGCAGCTGCCATTCCATAGCTTCCCTGTAAGGCACACAGTCCTGCATAATCACCGCTTTTAAGCTTATCGGCATAGACCGTCACTTCCGCTGCACATTTGGGATATTTCATCCTCTGTGTCAGCATGTTAGAAGCCTGCAGCAGATTTCTGCACAGCTTCTGATGGGTCATTGTCACCCGGCCTGCTTCACAATCATGTGTAATATATCTCATATCCGGCTCATGATTGAACTGCCAGCAGCTCTTAAATCCATATGAACTGTAGAATCTTCTATCTGCTTCCTTTGAAACCTTGAAATCATCACTTTCTACCAGCGGATGATACTTATAGCCTGCCTTTTCCTGCGGAATCTGTATCTGCTGTGGCATCACGCCATGTTCTCCCATAACAGGATATGCATGCTCCCATTTCACCGGAACCAGCACCGGAATCCGCCCTACTGCCCCTCTATCCTGAAAGAGCATGCCATACCACTGTCCATCAGGTGTATCCACAATACCGCCCTGCGCTACGCCTTGCCCATGATAACCCATATCATCATTGAATATATCGCCTCCTGTGAACTCCCCTGTCAGCGAGTCCGACACGAAACAGGCCTGCGTCCTTTTCCAGCGGTCTTTTAATGAATGAATCAGGAAAAGATAATACTTTCCATGAATTTTATAGAAATGTGAACCCTCATATCCAAGTAACAGATTACCCTCATCATTAACAAGCTCCCTGTGAAGTCCACCTTCCATCGGACCACTTAAATCTGCCCTTAACTGTGTCAGATAAATGTGATTATTTCCGTAGATGATGTACACCCTGTCATCCTCTTCAAAAAACAGGGCGCAATCGTGATAAAATCCCTCTATCTGACTTTTATGCCATGGACCTTCTATGGAATCAGAACGGTACAGATAAGTCTTCTGCGTATCATTGGCAACAAAGCAGATATAAAAAATCCCTTTATGATAGCGCAAAGACGCCGCCCACATGCCTTTTCCATAGATATTGTGCCCATCCGTCAGAGCCTGTGCCGGCGTGCTATCCAGTCTGTCATATACGAAAGCTGCATGCTCCCAGTTCACCAGATCATAAGAGCGCAGTATTTCACACCCGGGCATGAAATGCATGGTCGTACTTACCATATAGTATGTATCTTCCACTCTGATGATATCCGGGTCAGGATAATCCAGCGCCGTTACTGTTAAAGTGCCTTTTCTCCAAGTATTTTTCATACCACTATCCTGCCTTTCTATAATATACTGTCATCATAGATTCATTGTATACCAGCTTCCACGGATTATCTGTTTATGTATTGTCATTTATTCTTCAATTATTGCTCTTTTTATAACTTTATAATCTCTTTATGAAGTTCACAGAATAAACACAATTGGATAACAATTGCATCACAAATTGTCTGTAAAGTATAAGGCATAGAAACGAAGAAATGATAAATCAAAAAGATTTCAGCGTGAAAAATAAATTTTTCACACGCAACTTTGTCCTTATGGTCCAAAGTTGTAGATTATAGAAAGGTATGGCGATTAATATGTATAACGAAAACAATAACAATGAACAGAATGGATATACCAACAATGGTCATCCTCAGGAATATTATTACAGCACAGGTAATCAGAATTACCAGAACAACAACACACCGAATCGTAAACCTAAGAAACAGCATCCGTTTGCAAAAAAGGCAGTATCTTTTGTCTGCCTGGGTGCATTGTTCGGAGTTACAGCAGGCACAGCATTCAGCGTACCTACTTATATGACAAATAAACAGTTGTTACAGACCAAATCCGAATTAGAACAGGTTCAAAGTGAAGCCGCAGCTTCTACTCCTACTCTTTCAACAACTACAAGTTCACTGACAACCAGCAGTTCAGGCAGCACAGCCTCCGCTGATGTATCAGCTATCGCAGCAAGCTGTCTGCCAAGTGTCGTATCCATTACGAACAAAGGTGTATCCGAAGTAAGAACTATGTTCGGTACTTACCAGCAGGATACTGAAAGCAGTGGTTCAGGTATCATCATTGGTGAGAATGATACAGAGCTTCTGATCGTTACCAACTACCACGTAGTATCCGGCAGCAATGAATTAAGTGTAGTCTTCAGTTATGACGAAGACAGTGATAATCCTTCCTTAGTCAGTGCCAAGTTAAAAGGCTATGATTCCGATAAGGATCTGGCTGTTATCTCCGTTGCACTGAATGATATCACAGATGATATGAAATCACAGATTAAAATTGCCACAATTGGTGATTCTTCCAGCCTGCAGCTTGGTCAGGAAGTTGTTGCCATTGGTAACGCACTTGGCTATGGTCAGTCAGTTACTACAGGTATCATCAGTGCCCTCAACAGAGAGGTCAGTGTTACGAACGATGATGGTACGTCCATTACGAACAAACTGATCCAGACAGATGCAGCCATTAACCCTGGTAACTCAGGTGGTGCTCTTCTGAACATGAACGGTGAACTAATCGGTATCAACTCCGTCAAGGTAGCTTCCAGTTCTGTAGAAGGTATGGGCTATGCAATCCCTATTTCCGATGTACAGTCTATTATTGAAGAGCTGATGTTAAAAGAAACAAGAGATGTTGTTGATGAATCCGAACAGGGTTATTTAGGTATCGGCGGCACAGATGTCACAAGTGATATCTCTTCTACTTATGATATGCCTGTAGGTATTTATATCAACACAATTTATGATAACTCACCTGCCGGAACAGCTGGTCTGACCAAAGGTGACATCATTACCAAATTTGATGGACAGACTGTTAAGAGCATGAGTGAATTAAAGACTCTGCTTACCTATTACAAGTCCGGTGAGACAATTAATGTAACTGCTATGGTTCCGGGCAGCAATGGTTATACTGAACAGACATTCTCCCTGACACTGGCTTCCAAAGATGTATTTGGCAGTGATGCCACATCAGACCAGACACAAAGCAATGACTCCTCACAGGAGCAACAGCAGGACGGTAACACACAGGGTCAAACCCCTTACAGTTTCTTCTGGCCATTTACCCAGCAGAACCCTTAATAAAGACATTCCCTAATTACTTTCTCTATCTCTTATATATATAGAAAAGGCGAGTTACATTTCCCCGTAGCCCGCCTTTTTATATTATCCTACATTTCAAGACCTGCTCTGGCAGCGATCACGTCAATCGCCATAACAGGATTGATAATGCTTGCACTCTCCATTGCAATCCCGGCTGCTTCCAACCCTACAATTGCTGTTTCACGAAGAAGCAAATGCCTCGTATATGCCAATACCAGACCAGCCATAAAGGCTTCTCTTGCTCCGCTCAAATTCACTACACTTCGATGTCTTGGTTCTATCATGGTCTCCTCATCCTGACTTGCCGCATAGATTCCATACTCAGGAGTAATAACATATACATGCTTGACACCCTCCTCCAGCATGCAATGCGCAGCCTTTGCGGCTGATTCCTTATCCGTTACATCTACTCCACACAAAACTTCTGCTTCTTTCCTGTTCATTGTCAAAGTATGCAGTTTACCAAGTATCGGTTTTAATTTTTCTGCCTTTTTAACAGTTGTAGGATCTGCATAAATCGGTACTTTGCACTTGGCTGCTACCAATTCCAGTGATTCTCCGGGAATATTCGCATCCAGCATAACTAATCTGCCATGATTGATAACATCCATCTTGCTATCCAGAAATTCCGGTGTCAGATGTCTGTAAATATCCATATCAGCAATCGCCGCCTTCATCTGCGTATCACTGTCAGAAATATATACACAGATTGAAGTGGAGTCTTTCACAGAACGAAGTGCATCTGAAATATCAATTCCAAGATTATTGCATGTTTCCATAATTCTGTGGGCATAAAGATCATCCCCCAGTGCAGTGATCAGTTTTGCCCCAATTCCCATCAGGCGCATATTGTGAGCTATATTCCTGCCTACGCCACCATGTGATATGATAACTTTTCCGGAATTAGAATCTTCTCCGATCAGTTTCTCATCCGATACGCCGCCTATATCAATATTGGCAGCACCAATTATGGTACAATACGATGGTTCATTTGTTATGTAACCTTTTCCTTTGATATATCCTTTCCTCATCAGGTTGGAAATATGTACCGCTACCGATGATCTTTTAATTCCGGCCTTTGCCGCCAGCTCCTCCTGCGATATCATTGGATTCTCACTGATCCACTGAAATATCTGTGCTTCTCTGTTCGTCATGGTAATCCTCCCCTTATTATACCGTTATCCCCTCATTATTTCGCCATATTTGCACTTCAATATAGCACCCGCGCCCCCCATCGTCAAGTGATTTTTATTTTCTTCTATCCATATACAAAAAGCCGTCAATTTGATATAATGTTGGCATAAGTACAAGAATTTCAAACAACGGAGGTTTTACTATATGAGCAAAAAAAAAGTTGTAGTCGCATTAGGTCACGAAGCACTTGGTTCTACGATTCTTGAACAGCTCGATGCAGTTAAGCATACTGCTAAAGCTCTGGCTGATCTCGTAGAGGCAGATTACCAGCTTACCATTACCCACAGCAATGGACCACAGGTCAGTATGATCCACAAGGCAATGACAGAATTAAGACGTATTTACATTGATTATACACCAGCTCCTATGTGTGTTTGTTCTGCCATGAGTCAGGGATATGTAGGATATGATATCCAGAACTCCTTAAAATCAGAGCTTCTTAGCCGTGGTATCTCCAAGCCTGTCAGCACTATTCTGACTCAGGTTACTGTAGATCCTTATGATGAAGCATTCTATGAACCCAAAAAAGCAATCGGCAGATACATGTCCAAAGAGGATGCTGATATTGAAGTAAATAAAGGCAATTATGTTACCCATGAAGCAGAAGGCTACCGCAGAGTCGTTGCTGCTCCTCAGCCTATTGATATCGTAGAGATCGAAGCGATCAAGACTCTGGCAGATGCCGATCAGGTAGTTATCGCATGTGGTGGCGGTGGTATCCCTGTTATCGAACAGCAGCATATCCTCAAAGGTGCTTCTGCAGTAATTGAAAAAGACTGTATCGCAGGTAAACTGGCAAGCGACCTTCGGGCAGATGAACTGCTTATCCTGACCAGCGTAGATTATGTATATCTGGATTATGGCAAAGACAGTCAGCGTCCTATCACCTCCATGACAGTTGCCGAAGCTTCCGACTATATCAAAGAAGGTCAGTTCGGTGAGACCGACATGCTTCCTAAGATTGAAGCTGCAATCTCTTATCTTAACAAAGTACCTAACGGTAAAGTTGTAATTACATCTTTGAGCAAAACAGCAGATGCGATCAACGAAAAAGTTGGTACAATCATTACAAAATAAAAAAAGGCCAAATATGCCGCTGGTATTACACCGGTAAGCATATTTGGCTTATTTTATTTTTCTTCTTTTAATTGCGAAATAACTAACAGGCAGGAACCGATCATAATTCCAAAATCAGACAGGTTAAATACGATTCTGCGCAGTCTTGGGTAAGGGACTTCAAATGACACATAATCTACAACATATTTACGGAATAATCTGTCATAGGTATTACTGTAAGCTCCACCCAGTATCAGTGCAAGTCCGGTCTTTAACATATGTCTGCCCTTTGTTCCCAGTGTTGCCACGTATACCCCTGTCATAAACACGGTAAAAATCACGGAAATTGCTGCCATGATCTGCTGTTTTGATGCCCCCAGATTAAGCATTGCTCCTGTATTATGAAACTTTCTGATCATAACTCTGCCATGAAAGGCAGGCTTTAACTCTCCATCCGGATGATTTCTCTCAATTGCATATTTGATCAGGCTGTCTGTGCCTCCCACCAATACTGCCAAAGCTGTATAAATCGTAGTCATAGTATGCCTCCTATTACCATATACGGACTTTATTCGTAACCTACTACTAATTATACAGCGTATTTTTCTTTCTGCCAATTATGGATTTATATTTCCGGTTGAATTATTCTGCCCTGTCTGTGTATTCACATTTCCTGTATTTATCTCTGCTCCGGTTGTCTGTCCGCTTTCTTCTAACTCTGTCACAGGACGAAGTTTCAGGGAAATGCTTCGATAGAACTGTTCCATATCTTCATCAATCCTGAAATTCTTGGATTGTAGTAACGTGACATATTCTGATACTAACTGTCCCAATCTGCTGTCAGGATTAGCCTGTGCAAACTTCTGATAATATTCCAGTGAGCGTTCATCTATTACGTCAGATGTTTCTCCCTGATAATAATGTTCTACGCCGTTTTCTCTGTCATAGCCACCTGTAATTGCTGCTGTTGCGATTTCTTCATAAAGTTGATAAGCAGCCTGTGTAGTAACAGCATCCGGATATTTTTCTATATGATGTTCAAATAACAATGCTCTCTCCAACATCTCAGATAAAGTCATGCCTATCACTTTTCGGTTCTCCTCCGATGACATGACCATAGAAGGAGTTTCTGCCTCCAGCTTCATCAAATCCATAAATGCGATCATATCTTCCGGCATGTACTGTCTGCTTTCCTCTAACTGTGTAAAATCAATATCTCTTACATCATTACCAAATTCCAGCAGTCCTGACAGGTATCGGCCAGTCTCCCCGTTAGAAGCATTAGGAAGGTTCGTATTAAGATAATCAATAATATCTGAAGGCTGTGATGCTTCTGATACTACTGTATCAAAATCCCTGTTGTCTCCGGTCTGTATTTCCTCCTGACTGCTGCTTTCCTGAGTCTGGCTCTGCTCCTCCCCTGTCAGCGGGTCTTTCCCTTCATTTCCTTTCTTTCCACAAGATGCCAATACAAAACAACTCGTAATGCATAACATTGTAATAACGATTTTCTTTTTCATATCCAGTGATTCCTCCCATATAAAAGTTCAGATAATGCAACACATTTTCACATCACCACATGGATATTCTTACACATTCTGTAAAAAATATACGTATCACTATTTAGAAACCGCTGTACTAAGTTCCAGCCAGAAAGCGGAATACCCCTTCGATATTCAGTCTTCCATATCCCCATTCCCTGTTAGGATAGGACATCGTTGCCTCTCTCCTCGCACCTCTGATCAGATAATTACGCACATCGAAAGAGTCTGCCAGTACATTATTGCCATCCACTACTGACCATTGCATGATCTGTGCCACACCACCCGCTGTGATTGCGGCTGCCATGCTGGTTCCCGTCTTGGAGCCCAGTACAGTCGATACATCAACTCCAGGTGCTGCAATATCCGGTTTCACATATCCGTCTCTGGCATAGCCGCGTCCGGAATTAACATACAGACTGCGATTTGTATCGTTATATGCTGTCGTTGTAACACTTCTGTGCACATACCCCGGATCAGTCAGTGTCGTATATGGCGTAGGCTGCAGGAAAATAGTTTCTGCTTCCAGAAATTGTGTGATCGGCAGCCATATATCAAAACTTCCATTGACAATGTCAATTTCCGTGCGCACGCTGACCGTCCAGATACCTGGCGTTGGTCTTTCCATCCGGAATCGTATCAACTCTGATCCCGAATTCTGCTCCACGACCAGATATTCCACGATGATCCTCGTTTTTTCAAATATAAAAGTGAATTCCTGTGGTCTGTGTATCTGCGGATTGATCCATTGGATTGTTTCCCCTCCCGGTGAACGTATTGTTACCGTGTAAATATAAGGAACACCACCCCAGAAATCCATTACAAAACCACCCATTTCACCACCGACACGAATCTCTACATCCTGTGTCGGCTGTGCTCTGGTGAGTTCTCCATGATAATGATGTGCCGCATTTCCCTCATTGCCCGCACAGTTGATGATTGCCCGGCTTTTTCTCGTCATGATCAGATCCATATATCTCGCCAGAGCAGATACTCCTGTATGATCTCCCAGATTAGTACCAATTCCCAGACAAATGACCAGTGGACTGTATAAACTTACGGCAAATTTCTGCAAATATTGAATTGCCTGTATCAGATCAGTTTCCTGATAACATGGAACATCTTCCGGGATCAGATAATAGTCACGCAGATACGGCTTAATCTGCTTTAATTTCACCACTACAATATTGCAGTCAGGCGCAGCTCCAATAAAACGTCTGTTATTACTGAGTCTGCTGCCTGCTGCCACACTGGCAATTGCCGTTCCATGTCCTATTTCGTCCGTGCTTGGCACAATACTTCTTGGATTTTCACTCGCCAGTGCCTCATTGATCTGTTCTCTCGTATACTCTGTTCCGTACTCAAACCCTTCCGGCGGCATTCCTGTCTGAATGGTCTGATCCCAGATTGCCGCGATCCTGCTCTGTCCCGACTCATTGTGAAATACTTCATTTTCATACCGTATTCCTGTGTCAATGAATCCTATCGTCACACCTCTTCCCGTAAGTTCAAGCGGTTGTCCCTGTGCCTGCAGGATTCCTGCCTCGATCAAAGAGGTCGTGTCAAATTCCATGGATACACTGGGATCTGTTCCGTCCTCCAACTGCATCAGACCATAACATTTTGGCAGGAAAGAATAGCTCAAAGTGGTCAGTGTAATGTTTGGCAGATCACTTCTTCTGGCAAACAGGATTCCAAACTCACCCTCCACATTATGATAACAATAATCTACATCATATTGATACTGAAAAAGCTCCGGTATCTGAAAATCTATAATGATGTCTGCATAATCATTGGACAGGATTCTCTCCTTACAAGTCATACTATACCTCGTATGCCATTTGGGCATTTCATACCTTTTTTACTATAATATCAGCCTGATTATCAATGGGTTCCTTTTATTTTCCCCTTATTCAATAACTGTATGTGTATGAATGTATGTCTGCTCATATTTAATATCCGGTTTTATCGCTGCTTTTCTTACATCCCTGTTTCTGATTAGAACCTGTGTATCCTGCGTAAGTTTTTCTGTTTGCTGTATTTTTGGGGCAGGCTTCTTCTCTTTGGATATCGTCTGCTTCATCGGAATCCCCCATAGCATATGACATGCTTTTCGAATCTGTAATTTCCGATATAATACAATTATCAATATGATTCCCATGCCCCCTGCTGCAAGTGTCAACCTTGCCATCCACGTCAATCCGGCAATGCTCATTTACGTGCTCCTTTCCACTTACAGGATGCAAGCATCTCGTCCGCACCGATAAGTACCTCTTCTAATTCTTCGATTTCCTGCATTACCGACTGGCTGGCACCCAATCTTATCTGATGTATTTTTATCCTGATCTGCTGCATCATATCCTCCATTTCTTCCGCACTGACTCCATCCTCTAGCAGATAACCGGCATATTCCAGTGTTCTGGTAACAATTTCCCTGTATAATCGCAGGGTCATAAGATCTCTGTCCGGCTGTTCATCATTCATCTGCTTAAGTACTTTCAGATTCTCCCAGTATTCCCCATACATTCCCATATCCGTTCCACTGATCTGTGCCGGCAGTATCTTCCTGTAGAAGTTGCCGATCTCGATATAAGTCTGTGCTCTTTTATATTCTGTTTCTTTATCCGGTCTGCCCTCAAATCCTGCTGCCGCACTTTCAAACCAGGCAACTGCACCGGACTGCCTTTTCTCTTCATGCTCATAGTAATACCAGTAACTGCTGCCGATCTGATAACATAATCCCGCATATTCCTGCGGATTCTGTACCTTGTATTTCTCCAGATATTTTTTTACGCTTATGGTAAGCTGTAGAAGTACTTTCTCTTCTTCTTCGTCCAGATTACCATCCTGTGTAAAAAGCTCCAGAAGCTGTTCATATGCTTCACTTCTTCCACTGTCAGTCTCAATTGCCTTCTGGTAAAAAGAAATACTTTCTTCCTTGGATGTTGAGCGCTTTCCCGCCTCAAGATTATACTGATATTCATCCTTCTGCATATTGGAAGCAGCAGCAAAACTGATCCCGGAAGCCGAAAACAACATTACAGTCAACGTTACTACAGATGTCAAAATTCTCAGATTACGCCGATACCCGCGCAGACTGCTCACATCTAGATCCCTATAATGTCCCAGTGCATATTTTACCTCTGCTATTGTCTGGTATCTATCCTGTGGATTCTTGCAGGTGCATCTGCGTATAATACCTTCAAGACCTGTAGAAAGCCTGGCATTCCAGTGTGTAATAGGGTACATCTCATAGGGTGGCTGGGAGGGATCATGCCCTGTCACCAGCCTGTATAATGTCGCTCCTAATGAGTAAATATCCGTTCTCTCATCTGTCTGTCCCATTCCTCCAAACTGTTCCGGTGCCGCATATCCCTGTGTTCCCAGACAAGTCGTATCTGCGGCGTGCTTTTCCTTGAATTCCCTTGCTGTTCCAAAATCAATCAGTACAACACTACCATCTGAACGAAGCATAATATTGGAGGGTTTCATATCGCGATAAATGACAGCCGGCTCTCTCGTATGCAGATATTGCAGCACATCACACAACTGAATTGCCCAGTCTACCACCTTTTCCTGAGGCTGCGCGCCCTCTTCCTGCAAAAGCTTCTCCAACGTGATTCCTTCTATATAATCCATAACGATCAGATAATTGTCACTCTGATCTATGATATCTATAATGCTTGGAAGCCCCTTATTCTTGAGCTTTTTTAACAGATTGATCTCCATCAGGAGGCTCTGTTTGACCAGTTCACTGTTACTGATACCGCTCTTGCGTACTTCTTTCACTGCCCACGGTTTATTGGCTTTTTCATTGATTGCCAGATATACCGTGCTCATACCGCCTCTGCCGACCTCGCTCAGTATCTTATATTTACCATCTATTATTTCTCCCGGCTTTAGCATATTAGTACCTCCTTCTTCGTCTGAATCGGTACCAGATCACACCGCCCAGACCAAAACCACCAGCCGCCAGTACAGTTAATATCTTTGCAATTGGCAAGGATCTGGTCAGTCTGATCCAGGGATTCGTTGTAATGACAAAATCCATATCAACCCGCAGTTCATTTCCTGCCGCATCTACCGCACTGTATGACAACACCTGACCACCCGCATATTCCTTAATCTCCACAGTCAATGGCTGAGTCTGTAAGGTCTGTTCCATATAATCCCAACTGTTTATTTCTTCGCCTTTATCATTGGTCAGATGCAGCTTCGCCTCTTCCAGTCTGGTATTATCTGTAAACAGCACGTTAACCTGTCTGCGTGAAACATCATAGATTCCCCCTGACTCTATCCCATCGAATACAGCCTGTGGCGCTGTATCATCTATGAAGAAACTGATCCCTGCTTCCTTATCCTCCAAAGTACTGCTGACCTCATTTCCTGCTGTATCTTTTGAATAAAAGACTATATTATAGGCTCCTTCTGTACTGAAATTTTCTCGATATAATGTATAAATATAAGTGTACCCAGTTTGCTCATTTCCCAATTCTTTTACCTGATAGCATATCTCCCCATCCCGCAACTGCCCACGGTTTTCAACCAGTTCTGTTGGGATCAGAATGCCGTTTCGTGACACATAAAGTGAGAATTTCTCGATTCTGTCCACATTCATCTCTATTATCTCCAGATCAGTCATAGCAGCCGAACGATAATATGTGTTCAATGTTGCCTGTTCCACCAGACTCATATCATATGCGGAACCATTACGGTTCAGTGAGAACCTGTAGGTGAGACTGGCTTCATTTCCTGCCATATCCACACTTTCCACTGTCAGATAATAAATGTTATCCGGCTGCTCATTCATATCTGTCAGTGTATAGGCATACCCTCCCTCAACGGTGTGGATACTCTTTTGCACGTCATAGGCTTCTCCTGCTCCATTAGTAACCAGAATCTGCGTTTCTGCTGTATTATAGTGTTCCTCAATGACAGTGATCACAGGAAGGATTTCTCCTGCATTGGCACTCTGATCCAATACCCCTGTTATCATGATCTCGGGCGCTTTCGTATCAATATAGAACTCTTCCTGCGCCAACTGCTCTGCCATGTTGCCAGCCATATCCGTATAATGGCATGTCCAGATATAATGATCATCCTGTCTGAAATCTACCCGAAGCCTGTGTATATCGCCTTCATGCACCCATTCCTCTGCATTATAAGGATTTATTGTATCCAAAACAAAATCTGACGGATCAAAATTATGCTCTGTTACAGTAATGACTGCGGTTCTGGCTGACTTGAAATAATTCTCCTGGTAAGCCGGTTCCCCTTCATAATCAATCTCTATCAACGGCAGGGTCTGATCTATCGTAAACGGCTCTACCTCTACCGGTTGCGCCTCATTATCCGCCAGATCTTTACAGTTGACCTGCAAGGTGTAATCTCCATCCTCTGTAAAAGTCATAGTCGCATAATGCTCATTGTCCTCATGAGTCCACTCAGAAATATCCATCACACAGGGTTCACCGTTTCTGGTCACCTCCCAATCTACTCCGGATGCATCAAAATTCCTCTCCGTAATATGTATGGTCGCAGTTCTGGCTGTTTGATAAAACCGCTCCCTGCGTGGCTGTGTCTGGTCAAATGAAATGTCTATTACCGGCGCAGTCACATCAATTTTAAGAATCTGTGTAGAAATTTTCTCATTTCCTGCTCTGTCTCTGGCAGTAACTTCCACATTTACTTCATTTCCTTCATACTGCATGGCATCGATGAGTTCCCTTGCTTCAAAAGATGCTGATGCCTCCAGTTCCTCTTCACTGACTCCATTCTTACTTCCATGAAATAATTCTTTCTCTGCCTGTACATTCCCTGAGGCAATGCGATAACTGACAGATTCCAGAGCCGCATAATTATCCTGTGCCGGCAAGTCCCTTATACCAATCTCTACTGTTACATCCTCCCTGTAAAAGTCATTTTCATTCGCTCCCCTTGGTTTCAATATAAGTTCTCTGTCATTTTGTCCCTCTGGTGCATCCTGTTCCACGACCATTCCATTGGTCCAGACTGCAGTTTGATTGCCTGCTTCATCTTCCACCTCAATATACAGGAAGCATCTGGTTGCAGGTTCAATTGTAAAATCCGTACCATCCTGGCTTACTGCTGTGTGCTTCCATTCTCCGAACTTCTTTGCACGCAGGATTCGAATACTTTTCACTCCGCTTAAAGCATCCTGCGCTTCTATCCTGCCATGCAGCGATGTCTGGCTAAACGTATCGTACACAATCGTATTCTGCTCTCCACATGGATATTCCCTGCCATCTATCCACACCTGAATCGAATCTGGCGGTGTGGTATCAATCCAGAAAGATTGTTCCATAACTTCCGAGCGGTTACCTGCCGCATCCTCGATCCAATAGGCAAGTTCATATTTATCATCCGGCATATTGATAAAATCCAATGCCAGCTCCTGCATTTTCCGCTGATATACAGCATTGGAATGCAAACTTTCATCCTCTAAATAGGCTTCAAATGCTTTCACATTTTCAAAGCCTGCCAATACACTTCTCTCTTCTATTCCCTGCCCGGAAGTCAGACGTCTGTAAATTGTAACCGGTGCCTGATATTCTCCCGTGGTCACACATTGCGGCAAATATTCATCACATGCAAATTCGACCTGCGGCAGTGCAGTATTGGCATGATACCACTGTGTTCCTCTGTCATTGGTGACTGTATATTTCATAAGTTCCGGTAATGTCTGTTGCAGTTGAATCGTTTTGGATACCACATCTGATTCCCGTCCACACATAGATATTGTCCTGAAATAGTACACACCGTTTCGATCAACCGGCTCTTCCTCTGCATTGGCTGCTCCTACCTTCAATCCTGACTTATCCAGTTCCTTCCATCCCTCGTCTGTTATGGGAAGTCTGCCCTGTTTTGTGGCTGCAACCACCTGTTGTACCGGTACATACTGGTAAAAGGTTCTGTAAATATCAGGATTCTCCTTTTTTTCCACATACTGATAACAAAGTGCATGGTTTGTCCACTCTTCGACGCCCTGTTGTGAATCCTGTGATCCTTTCTTTGTTGCTTTGATCTCCAGTTGGGGAACTCGCGTATCTACGATCAGATTAATAAATTCTCCCTTAGCATTCGTGATTTGATATTCCCTGCTGATATTTCCAGCCGTATCGATTGCCCTGATTGCAATTCCCTGATACATTCCGTTACCAATCGTCAGTTTAAAGGAACTGATATGCCGCGTTGCATCCACATCTGTCATCTGCATCAGATTCCATGAACGTCCTGCATCTGTTGAATACTCCAGTTGTGCAATACCACTGGTTTCATCCTCATAGGTTCCTTCCAATACATAATTTTCACCCATGTACCAGTTGGCGGAATCAGAAGTGTGCTCATAACGCTGCTTTCTGTTGTCAGAAATCCGGATCAGAGTTGGTACCTTCTGATCAATCCCCATTGTAAAAGTATGAGGCTCCCCTATTTCCCTGGTCGAAGCATTCCTTGATTTATGCTCCATCCAGATTGAATATTCTGCCATAGGCACGGAAGTGTTTCTGCCCTGTGCATAGCTGATACTGTCCTTTTGTACAACTTCCGTATTATGAGTTCTGTCATAACAGCCCAGCATGTCGTAGTACTCTGCTCCTGCGTCTGTAATTGCTATCATCACAGGCGCTTTCAGCCAGAATTGATGTTCCTTTAAATATTCCCTCCACTCACTGTAACTCATGGTCAGTTTCTTATCATCTTCTGTATAGTAAAAACGATAATCTTCCTGCCTGATTTCACTATTTGCTACCTTTACCCTGACCAAGGCCTCTGCCACGTCATATGTCCAGCTCTCCACTGCCCTGATCCGTATATCAGATTCTCCCACGCCAGTTATCGTATAAGGAATCTGAGTTGTTTTATTTCCTGTATACTGCATTTTATGATCCACTGTTACCGCATCAGAAGCGGATGTACTGACACCGTATACGATCTGTTCAAGTTCCTGTTCACTGGTAATTTCGCTGCTTATTCCCAGTTTCTTATGTTTTAATGAAAAGGGAATCTGACCTGTCTGTCCCATGGATTCTCTGTATTCTGTTTTGATTTCCTCCTGCTGTGGTTCAATATATGCATTGGCAGCCTGCAAAGTTATTCTGCATATTTGCTTTGGAGGCAATTCATACGGATTCTCTGTTCCCGTATAGATAACAGCCATTTCAATCCTGTATTTTTCATTCTTATGAAGTTTTGGGAAATAACGCCATCCTACCGGCAACACTGTCTGATATGTCTTTTCTTTGTTCTGCATATTCCAGCCAAAAGACTGTATGTATTCCTTTGCTGCTCCTGTATCTTCATGAATAATACGGTATTGAAGCTTTAATCTGGTTTCATTCTGAAGAAGATCCTCATAGTCTGCCCCTTCTTCCATGCTGATGCTTGCATAAAGCCCCAGCTCATCATGGATCTGTACTTTTCTATCCGTCTGCCATTCGCTATCCTGTTGCAGGCGTAATGTAACCCTGGGTTTACCCTGATGTATCATAACAGGAATATCAACCTGTTGTGATGGCTCAAACCATTTATCGCCGAGATACCTGACTTTCAGTTTCAAAGCTTCCCCATTCTCCGGAACAGAAACTATTCTTGCCTTTGTTCCCACTATCTGAATCTTATCTGCGTCATTTTCCACAACTTCCAGTCGTCCTGAATAGTTTTCATTCTCTTTCTGCATATGTTCTTCCACATAAGCAGCTATATCGAATGTATCTCCATAGGTAAGCTCTATTGTATCCTGCGGTGACATCAGTTTCTGTTCTATCTTCTCTACATTCAATGTAAATTGCTGTTGCTTTTCCTGCTCATCCCATTCCAAATCCTCTGTATTCCAGTTGTATCCGCGCATGGATACTGTAATCTGATATTGTCCTGGTCTGCTGCTGCATACACTAAATTGTTCCGATGCAGTTCCATCCTGTGCGAAGTAATATGTCTGCATACTGCCGCTGATATCAGAATTTTCTGCCACACTGACAACCACTTCCAGTTCCTGACCTTCATTGTCATCATCTGCATAAAATCCCGAAAATCTTACCTGATACTTCTGCTCATAGTATATTTCCTGTCCTGTAATATAGCGCTGCATGACGGGAACCAGACTAATCTTTTCTCCCCCGCCATATACATAACCGGGAGCTTTATGAACAATATCCTCTCTGGATTCTGTAGTCGGTTCATCTTCTGTACTCTCCCGGGATTCTGTGACTGCTTCAACTTCTGTATTCTCTTCAGACCTAACCTCTTCCTCTTCTGCGCCTTCCTGTATCTCCCTGTCAGAAACCAGCTCTGTTTCTCTGACCCCTGGCTGTGCCGAATTTACTTCCACAGGTATGCTGCCTGCCAACAATGCTGTTGCTGTCAGCATACACATTATTTGTTGTATGATTCCTTTTCTTTCTCTTTTCATTCTCTGTAACCCTTACTTTAGTTTTGATCGCTGCGAACAGTTTCCAAAATATGATATTTCTGCAAAGATTACAATAGATTTTACGAAGTGTTTAAGAAGGTTTTATGTTTGCATACACAAAAAGGGATACCGCACTATTGTCTGCAGTATCCCTTCTAACCGGACTGTTTTTGTTCTGTTTTCATACTATCTTGTGTAACCTACCTTAAAACTGGTATAGTATTCAGCTAACAGTTCTCTTAATGATGTAAGTGCCTTCATAATCGTTACCTCCTTCTATTTTGCCTGTATTTCTTTTGTTGATATTACTATAACATATTGTTTTTGCTATGTGAAATATATATAATAGCAGTATAGCCATACCTTACAGGTATCATAAAATAAGTAAAATAAAAAAGGAGACACCCTATGGAACTAAAGCATATCCGTTATTTTCTCGCTGTTGCATCTGAATTAAATTTTACAAAAGCTGCCCAAAAGTTGTGTATTGCCCAACCACCTCTAAGCAGGCAGATTCAGGAATTGGAAGCAGAACTGGGCGTTAAGCTCTTTGAACGCCGTCCTCATGCGCTTCGCCTGACTGAAGAAGGTATGATTTTCAAAGAATATGCGATCCAGATCACCAATCTGGTCAACAAATCAACAGAAGACATCAAAGAAAGAAACCATGGATTACAGGGAACTTTGTACCTTGCATCCGTTGAGGGACATGCCCCCAGACTATACGCCAAATGGATCGCTGCTTTTCATGAACAGAACCCCAATGTCCAATATAATCTCTGGAATGGCAATTCTGATGATGTTGTCAACCGCGTCATGAACGGACTATGTGACCTTGCCATCATCATGGAGCCTCATAATGCAGAAGGTGTTGAATCCATGCCTGTTTATCAGGAGCCATGGATTGCCATGATTCCTACTTCCAATCCACTAAGTCAGGACCCTTCTCCCACTATATCTTCCAGAGAATTACTTCCCTATGAACTCATTATCCCTTCCAGAGCCTCCAGACTCGAAGAGATCAACAAGTGGTTCGGTGATGGTGCCAAACCTATTATCAGATGCCGCATAGCCCATTTACTGAGTGCCTATGAACTGACACGGCTTGGTGTCGGAATTACAATCTATCCAGCCTCCGCCGGAGACATTGCAAACCTCTCTGATGTATGTATCAAACAAATCATTGAACCGGCAAGCACTGCCTCCTATATCCTGATCTGGAATAAATACCGTCAACTGTCCCATGTTGCAGAAGAATTTCTGCATTTTATAAGTCAGGAGCAACTGTGTAAATAGCACTTTTTACCCTGCTGACCGATATGTAACCATCCATAAGTGCCCTGATATCTGTGCTGTCTGGTGCCTGTGTAATAGGAATTCCTGCCAAAGTCAGACGCTTACAGCCATCCCCCAGTTCTTCTGCCTCATAGCGATCCAGAAAGAATTGGGTCTGTGCAGGTTCTGCGTCCCATGCAACTCCCTGATATGCATTCAGACCGCATCCCGGGAAATTCACATTCCATATTTCATTAGAAGCTATCGGCTTCTTTAACAACTCTCTGGTCAATCCAACCAGATGTTCATCTGTTACTTCATAATTTTCATCCATTTCCACGGAAAAGGCAATGGCAGGGATGTGTTTACTGATTGCTTCCATTGTAGCACCTACTGTACCTGAATAAGCAATTTCATACCCCACATTATAACCTTTATTAATTCCTGAGAATACAATATCCGGCAGCACATCCTTCATCAGATATTCTACTGCGACTTTTACACAGTCTGCAGGCGTCCCACTTAAGCTGTAAGCCTCAACACCATCTACAGGGAAATCATCCCTCTTTTGAAGCTGCAGTTCACCCCTGACTGTAATCCGCTGTGACATGGCACTGCACTGCGCATCCGGTGCTACCACCCATACTTCTCCCAGTTCTTTTGCCATGGCTGCCAGTCTGACGATTCCTGCTGCCTCAATTCCATCATCATTTACCACTAAAATCCTCATTCCACTAACCATGCCCTTCCTAAACTTCATAAAAATTCTGTGGTTCCGGCTTTGCCTCTTCTTTTGTTTTTACTTCTTCCGGTTTCTTCTCTTCTATCTGTTCTGCTGCCTTTGGATGCACAGTTTCTGTACGGATCCGGACCACAGGTCCACCTGTTCCATTGATATAATCTCCGGTGATCGTAACTTCTCCGATATTGTCATCCTTTGGAATTTCGTACATGATATCCAGCATAAATTCTTCTATAATAGCGCGAAGTGCTCTTGCTCCGGTGTCACGGTCCATTGCTTTTTGGGCAATGGCTTCCAATGCACTGTCTTCAAAATTAAGCTTCACTTCATCCAGTGCCAGCAGTTTCTGATACTGTTTTAAAATTGCATTCTTAGGCTCTTTTAATATCTTGATATAACTTTCCTTAGTCAGACTGTCCATAGGGCAGATAATCGGCAAACGTCCTACAAATTCCGGAATCATGCCAAACTTCTTAATGTCTTCTACTGTGACCTTTTTCAGGATATCCTTCTGTTCTTCTACACTGTCTTTTAACTGCGCATTAAAACCTATTGAGGTCTGCTTACTCAGTCTCTGGCTGATGATCTCCTCCAGATCAGGGAATGCGCCTCCACAGATAAAGAGTATGTTACGTGTATTTACTGTTGTCAGCGGAACCATGGCATTCTTGCTGTTCGCTCCGACAGGCACTTCCACATCCGCGCCTTCCAAAAGCTTCAACATGCCCTGTTGTACTGATTCTCCACTGACATCTCTGGAAGTTGTATTCTTTTTCTTGGCAATTTTATCAATTTCATCAATAAAGACGATACCCCTCTCTGCTCTGTCCACATCATTTTCAGCAGCTGCAAGCAATTTGGATATTACAGATTCGATATCATCTCCGATGTAACCGGCTTCGGTCAGAGAAGTAGCATCTGCAATTGCAAGAGGTACATCCAGAAGCTTTGCCAAAGTCTTTACCAGATATGTTTTACCACAACCGGTCGGACCCAGCAGCAGAATATTGGATTTCTCTATTTCAATATCATCCATCGTTCCTGTCGCTACTCTCTTGTAATGATTATATACAGCTACAGAGATTACTTTCTTGGCATAATCCTGTCCTACCACATAGTCATCGAGCTGTGCCTTGATCCGGTGCGGTGCCGGGAGATTCTTAACATCAAAAGCCGCCTGGGCATTTTCTTTAGGTTTCTTGCGTTTCAGTTTCTGACGGTTAGGAATACCTCCATCTCCCTGCAAATCTGCAATATTTACAAAACTGATATTAGGGAAGCGTTTTCCTTCTTTCTTCTCATCACCAAAGTTACCGGTATTATTCAGAAGTCCCTGATAATCAAACTGGCTGACTGTATCCATTGTTTTATGCATACAATCTGAACACACTGAAATGTGGTTGGGTAACTTGAACATTCTTCCAGCCTTGCTCTCAGGTCTGCGACAGATAAAACATACATCTTCATACTCTGTATCCTTATCATAATCCTCTTGCGTCCCCTGGGATGTCTTATCCTTTTCTTCTGTTTCTTCCTGCGTATTTCCTTTATCTTCCGTCATATCTATCATATCCAAATCGTCTCTTTTATCCTGATCTGACATCTATTGTCCACCATGCCTTTCTGTTCTATTCGCTCTTGGCACCTAATGTCACAGTTACCTTCTGTTCCTGATAGCTGCCTGCTTCATGTCGCATAATTGTAAGTTCTACAACAGAGCCTGCTGCATAATATTCCAAAACACCCTGTAACTGCGACATAGAAGAGATTGTATCTCCATCAAAGGCTGTAATAATATCGCCTTTTAGAAGTCCTGCACTTTCTGCAGCAGAATTTTCCAGAACCTGTGCTACATATACGCCCTTTGGCATATCATAGGTTTCGGATACATCACTGGTCACGTCCGTCCCTGAAATACCAAGGAAAGACCGCTCACTGTCTGAAACTTTTTTTCTGGTTTCATGCTGCATAAGTTCTTCTATAATGGGTTTTGCAGTAGTAATAGGAATTGCATATCCCATACCCTCTATTACATAATTGGCTATTTTATTGGAATTGATCCCGATTACTTCACCCTTTACATTTAAAAGAGCGCCGCCTGAATTGCCTGGATTGATGGCAGCATCTGTCTGAATTAAATAACTTGTGTTATCATCTATTACAATCTCCCTGTTCAGTGCGCTTATGACACCTGTTGTTACCGACTGTCCATAACCTAATGAATTACCAATTGCAATGGCAGGTTCTCCTACCTGAAGTGCATCTGAATCTCCCAGTGTTGCGATTGCGATCTGCTCCTTTGTCTTTTCTTCAATATCCTCCAGAAAGACCGTGATCACCGCCAGGTCATTGTCGGAATCCGTACCTTTTACATAGGCTAATACTTCTGAATCATCGATAAACTGCACACTCAGCTCATCACAGCCTTCAATTACGTGATAATTTGTTACAATAAGCAATTCATCATCAGTTTCTCCTACGATAATTCCTGAACCACTGGCTTCCTCCTGTGTAGACTCACCGTACCAGTCAGTATCCGTATAGAGATTGGTAATTGATACAACACATGGCATCGCTGTTTTTACAACCTCTGTCACATCTGTTACGACAGCAGTTACCGTCTGTGTATCCATCTGTGGAATCTGCGTATCCTCATTCGTTCCATCTATTTCAATATCTCTTGACTTTGGCTCGACTCCCGTATTCTCATCCCCTGATGCCGTACTGCTTCCAGACTGAACAGAAGAACTCATCGCGGCCTGCATATCTTCAAGCTGGGATGCCATATCATCTACCTCAGATCTCATTCTTTCTATCTTGGCCATTCCAAAGCCGGCTCCTGATAATCCATATACAACATACACACCCAGGCCTGCAAAAATACCAAATAAAATACCTGTAACAATGCTCAGTGTCAGTTTTTTTAATACCGGATGCTTCTTCTTTACCTTGACAGGTTTTGCATTTCCATAAGCAGAATTCTGTCCCTGATTCATGATATATGGATTACTGTATTGTTCCAGTCTCGTATAGACCGGTGCAGACTGTGTAGTCTGCTGCTGTTCTTCTTCCTGTCTGTATTCGTTCTCTTCCATAATCGGTTCCTCCTTAGAACTCCCCCTGAATCACTTATTCTACAGTAACAGATTTGGCCAGATTTCTAGGCTTATCTACATCGCAGCCCTTTCCAACTGCAACATAATAACCAAAAAGCTGTAATGGAATGATTGCCAGCGAATTAGCAAAATAAGAATTCGTCTTCGGAATATAAATGACATAATCCGCTGCTTTCTCAATCTCTGTATTTCCTTCATTGGTAACCGCTAATACAAATGCACCTCTTGCCTTAACTTCGACCATATTACTCAGTGTCTTCTGGAACAGTTCATCCTGTGTAGCAACTGCTGCGACCAGAGTGCCTTCTTCGATCAATGAAATAGTACCATGCTTTAATTCGCCCGCAGCATAGGCTTCTGAATGAATATAGGAAATCTCCTTTAATTTCAAAGAACCTTCCATAGATATTGCATAGTCGATACCTCTGCCGATAAAGAATACATCTTTGGCTCCTACATAACGGTTTGCAAATCTCTGAATACGCTCCTTATTTGACAACAGCATCTCAATCTGTGCCGGCAGACGCTTGAGATCTTCCAAAAGGTCATGGAAAGAGGCATCATCCAGTTTACCGCGCACCTTTGCAAATTTCATGGCAAGCAGATACAGAGCGATCAACTGTGCACTGTATGCCTTGGTAGTAGCTACCGCGATCTCCGGTCCAGCCCAGGTATACATAACATTGTCTGCTTCTCTGGCAATAGAACTTCCTACCACATTAACGATACCCAATACTTTATGTCCCAGCTTCTGTGATTCCCTAAGTGCCGCCAGTGTATCTGCAGTTTCACCAGACTGACTGATCACAATAACCATAGTGCCCTCTTCCAGAATCGGATTACGATAGCGGAATTCACTTGCCACATCTACTTCTACCGGAATTCTTGCCAGTCCCTCAATTACATACTTGGCTGTGACACCGGTATGATAAGCAGAACCGCAGGCAACGATAAATATCTTTCTGATCGCCTTAATTTCCTCATCTGACATGTTCAATTCATCAATAACAATGTCTCCGTCCTTGATTCGAGGCATTAAAGTATCTGTAACAGTCTTGGGCTGTTCATACATTTCCTTTAACATGAAATGCTCATAACCACCTTTTTCTGCGGCATCTGCATCCCATTCAATCGTAACCGGCTCTTTCTCGATTTCTTCCTCATCTATTGTATAGAACTGCATGCCATCTGCACGCAGACGTACGATTTCCTGATTTTCAATAAAATATACCTTTCTCGTATATTTCAAAATAGCGGGTACATCTGATGCGATAAAGCATCCTTCCTCATTCTGTCCCACGATCAACGGACTGTCCTTGCGTACTGCAAAAATCTCATCAGGATGTTCTGCAAACATAATACCAAGAGCATAAGAGCCCTGTACTCTGTGCATGACCTTCAGAATCGCTTCCAATGGATTTCCCTTATAATAATAATCGATCAGGTGCGCTACTACTTCCGTATCTGTATCTGATACAAAATGATACCCTTTGGATTCCAGTTTTGCCTTAAGTGGCAGATAATTCTCTATAATACCATTGTGTACAACTGCGATCGTTTCCTGTGCATTGTAATGTGGATGAGAATTCACATCACTGGGTGCTCCATGTGTAGCCCATCTGGTATGTCCGATTCCTACTGTACCTGGCATGGTTTCTCCACCATGTGTCAGTTCCTCTAATACCTTTAATCTTCCAACTGCTTTGGTGATCTGAATCTTTTCTCCGTTAAAAACAGCCATACCTGCTGAATCATATCCTCTGTACTCCAGCTTTGCCAGTCCCTCCAGAATAACAGGTGCTGCCTGCTGTTTTCCAATATATCCAACTATTCCACACATAATTTTTCCTCCATCTACTGATTCTTCCAATAATTTCTGTTGCTGGTGCATTTCTCTATCATACCCTGTCCCAGCGATTTATAATGCGTACCTAACTGATACCCTATATATTTGAAACCACTTTGCATGATCAGATACGGGATCTGTCTGCGCATACCTGTTTCGCTTAAATGTTTTGCTGTCTTTTTCACTAACTGAATGCCCTCACTCTGTGAGGATACTCCTGAAAATACCTCCGGATGCTGTGCCTGTGAAACACCCAGATCAAAATTGCGGCGAAGCTGCTGCATACAATTATAATTGTGTGAATGATATACCCTCGCCTGTGCCTCATATGCGATTCTGTATCCTGCCTCTATGGCATGTCCTGCATAGATCATATCTTCATTAAAGATTGCCCTTTTCTCAAAGCCGCCCAACATATCAAAAATATTGCGGTTATAAGCAGCACATACGTTGGAACAGAAAAAAGTCTTAATCCCCAGCTGTGCAATATCGTCCTTTGATTTGATACGTGACTGCTCCGGATAATTAAAGCTTCTGGTATATTTCTCGATTTCCCTGCAGTCTGGCAGTGGAAGCTGTCTGGCATAAGCTGCTGCCACCTTAGGCTGCTCAAGTGCTGCTACCAGATTACCGACCAGGGAAGTGTCTGCCGGAATGGCATCCTGTGTCATACATACAAAAATATCTGCATTGGAATATGCCGTTGCACGATTTCTGGTTCTTCCATGATCGAACTCCTTACCCGATATATGATGTACTTCGATATTATTATATTTTTCAAGAAAGCCTGTCCCGTAGAAAAGCTCCTCGAAATATTTTTCCTCCGTATTCATCAGAATCAGTTTCTGAATAGGATACTCCTGCCTTTCAATTGCCTCGATCAACTCCAATACCGCCTTGGGAGGCTTATAAGTCAGTACAATTACGTCTACCGTATGATGCATGATGCTATTCTCCTCAATTTGAAAAAGGGAGTCGTGTAAGCGACCCCTTTATTCTTTGTTTACTGCCCTGTATAGTATACTCCTGTATCACTTGCAATCTTACTGCTGCAGGTCTTGACCGTGCTGGACGGTGTATAATCCTGTTCATCAAAGAGCATCTGATGAAGCAGAGTAACATTATATTCGAGATCCTGTGGAATAACGACGCTCATCTTACGTACTCTGCCAGTCTGTACGCTGCCATCGAATGGGAAGGAAGCTGTTTCTCCAATCGTATATCCTGTAATACCACCAAGAAGTTCTATGATTTCCGACAGATCAAGAGATGTTGCGATCTTTGGGAATACAGCATTGGCTATATTATTTAATGTTGCCGGATTCAAGGTCATTGCCTTCTTGGCAACTTTCTCGATTACAGTACGTTGTCTCTGTGTACGTGCAAAGTCATTGCCTACATAACGGATACGACAATATGCTGTTGCCTGAAGACCATTCAGGGTCTGTAAGCCAGCCTTGGTAACCGGAGTATAATCCACGCCCGCCGTAGCTACATAGTTTGGTTCACCCTTGGCATTGACCGTACCATCCTGTTTACCTACCATACTGATCTGATAGCTGTTCAAATGAACGATTTCGTTCTCCTGAACATCAATTTCAATTCCACCAACTGCATCGATCACATCGATCAGGCCATCAAAACCAATCGTTACAAAATCCGTAATATTCATATCCAGATTCATATTTAACATGGCAATTGCCTGTTTGGGACCACCCTTGGCATAAGCAGCATTAGCCTTATTATAGGAATCTGTACTTAAGTTCAAATACGTATCACGCAATACAGATATCAGCTTGACTTCCTTGGTGTCCAGATTAATAGACGCGATCATGATCGTATCGGTTCTTGTGTTCTTGTCAAGTTCCCCATCACGGGAGTCTACACCGAACAGTGCAATATTTCTGTAGCCTTTCATGGCACCCGTTTCTGTTGATTCCTTGACCTGCTCATTGATCTCTACATCCTGATCATCGATCGTCACAATTTTGATCTGACGCGCTTTCATAACCCCCCAGAATACGACCAGCAGGATCAGAAGTACAAATATCTCCGTAATAAATAATGCTATCTTTCTGCGTTTCTTCTTGGCTGCCTTCTTAGGTGGGACTTGTCTCTTATTCGTTTTCTTAGGTTTATCCGGTGCCGGTCTTCTCGTACCGGATGCTGTTCCTCTCTGTGTACGTTTCATATCGTCCTGCATTGCTCCTGTCTGTGACGGTCGGCGTGTTCCCTGTGCTGTTCTGGACTGGGTGGAACGATGTGCTGCAGTACCTGACTGTGCTCCATTCTGTACCGGTCGGCGCGTTGCACCGTTCTGTGATGTACGGTATGCTGTGTCAGTCTCCATACCCTGCTGTGAACTCCTGCGTGAAGCACTTCCTGCTGTTCCTGATTGTACCGTACGGCGCACCGGCTCTCCATTCCTTGACGGACGTCTGGCAGTTGTCTCCTGTCTTACACGTCTGCCTTCAGCCTGCGCGCTGCCCTGTCTCCTTACAGGTCTTCGGTTATCCTCATAACGATTATCTTCCATTCCGTATTTTCTCCTAATATGCGTTCTTATTTACAAATCCCTTAAAAAAAGTCAAAAACAGGATCTTCATATCAAATCCCATTGTCCAATTTTCAATATAGTACAAATCATATTCAATACGTTTTCGAATCGAGGTATCTCCTCTGTATCCGTTTACCTGTGCCCATCCAGTCAATCCCGGACGCACCTGGTGCTTTATCATATATCTGGGTATCTCTTCTTTGAATTTTTCTACCCAAAGTGGTCTTTCAGGTCTGGGTCCTATCAGACTCATATCGCCTTTTAAGACATTAAAGAACTGTGGCATTTCATCAATACTGGTCTTTCTGAGTATCCTCCCGATTGCAGTTACTCTTGGATCATTCTTGGTAGTCCAGCCCTTCTTTTCTTCCTCTTCCTTCTGCACTTCCATTGTACGGAATTTGTACATCTGAAATGGTCTGTTATGCAGACCTACCCTCTCCTGCTTGTAGATCAAAGGACCTTTACTGGTCAGTTTGATCCCAATTGCAGCCAAAAGCATCAATGGAGAAAAGAGTATAATAGCCACAATGGCACCAACTACATCCACGATACGCTTTGAAAGCATATTGGCTGTATTCGTCAATGGTACTCTGCGGATATTGATAACTGCCAGTCCCCCTAAGTCCTCCAGATAAGGACTACTGGGAATGACTCTGTTATAATCCGGTATAAATTTGGTGTGCACACCGGATTTCTCGCACACATTCACGATATCTTCCAGTCTGTCATAATCTTCCAATGCCAGTGTAATGCCGATCTCATCCATGTTGTTATCTGCAAGAATCGCAGATAACTGGTCGATATCGCCTGCTACTTCCACACCTTTATATTGGGTTCCCTTAGGAATCCTGTCATCCAGAATACCGCATATCACATAGCCCCATTCCGGATTATCCTTGATCTTATCAATATATTCCTCCCCCGCGCGGGAATATCCCACAAGGAGAATATGCTTAATATTATAGCCTTTTTTTCTAATATAACGCAGTCCAAAGCGTACGCACTTACGCATGAACATTTCAAGCACAATATTAATGCCAAAAAATACTGCGATCATGCCTCGCGAGAAATCAGGCAGCTTCACAGCATAAAGTACCACCATGAATGCCAGAAGTCCGACTACATTCGCCTTGATGATATTAAATATCTCATACTTCGTCTTCGCCGTTCTCTTGGGCGAATACATATCAAATGCATTATACAGGAGCAGATACCCCGGTATAACTGCAAAAAGCGCAGAAAAATAAATCTCCCTTGCCAAAACACCGGTTCCCGGCTCCATTTCGACTACTGAACCTCCAAGCCATAAGAACCAGGCCAGTAAGTACGATACCGCAACTACCAGTGCATCCAGAAGTACAAGCAATCTATTAAAATATTTTTGATTGTCTTTTATCAATTATATCACCTTTTGCTTACCTTTTGCACTACTCAAATCCATATTCTACAATATTTCCTATAAAAGTACAACTTTATTTTTGGAACAACTTCAACAAATTGCACCATAATGCACACTGTATCCGTATATATTTCACCAGTCTGTCTGACGAAAAAGACACCTTTTGAGCCTTTCCCTGTTCACTTGCTGAAAGCCTCACGCCGTCTGCAAGCCCGCATACATACTCTTTTGCCAGCCCCTTTTTGACGAAAAAGAACGTCTTTATCAGAAATCCTGTCAACAAAAAGGGCAGATTTAATATAATCTGAAACAGTGGCATGTTCTTATAGATCAGATAGATACTGTTACGTGCTGCAAGTTTTGTCTTAAAAGCATTGTACTGGGAACCTGTAGTTGCACTTCCTGCATGATAAACAATCGCAGCCGGCGCAAAACGATTCCGGTATCCGCAGAGCAAAGCTCTGTATCCTATATCAATATCTTCCAGATAGGCAAAGTGATTCTCATCAAAAAGTCCTACTCTATCAAAATATTCTCTCCGATAGATGACTGCCCCGCCACAGGCAGCAAAAATATCACATTCTCTCCGGTACAGATCCGGATTTTTACCTTTTCCTCTGGCAAATGCCCAGCCAAGCGCACAATAATAATCACCTGCATCATCCGTTTTGGTCTTATCATACAGAGAAATCAGTTTGGCACTGACTGAAAAGATCTTCTGATCCTTCTCGATTGCCTTTTCCAGTTCATGTACAAAAGCAAGTTCAACCCTTGTATCATTATTAAGTAAGATCACATACGGCGTGCTGCTTGCCTCAATTCCCTGATTTACCGCCTTACAGAACCCTGTATTCTCTTCATTCAGGATCAATCTCACCTGTGGAAACTTGTCCCTTACCAGTTCCATACTTCCGTCTGTTGATGCATTATCCACGACAATGACTTCTATTTCTTTCTGTGTTCCTGTATACAGACTGTCCAGACAATCCTCTATATAACGGATTCCATTGTAGTTTGGAATAACTACTGTCGATTTCGCCATATTCGCTCCTATTTCCGACTTCCTACAGTTTACGGACCGCCTCCGGGTCCAGAAGAAGTCTTGCACCACCTGCAAGAAATCTGTGACTGATTTTCTTATTCAGCTTATCAAGTTGTTCAGGAGTCAATTCTCTGATCCATTGGGGCAGCGGTACTGCCTGATTTGCTGCAAAAGTGCTCTCATATGGATGTCCTGTCACTTTCTCATATACCTCAATATAAGCCTTATTGACTTCCAGATTTCTGATATCCAGCAATGTCACATTCTGATAGAGATCCATGAGGTTCATATATCCTGCATACACTCTCGGCTGTCCCTTATAACATCCGCTGGCTATTTTGCCGGCATGTACAATAAAGCCACCCACTGCTGCCAGATCTTCCCTGTGAAGCAGTACATCATTACGGTATGCGATTCTGTAAAATCCCAGATGTTTGTTATGACGGATGTCTGCTTTCCAGCCCATACGGGAAGTAAAGTCAGCCAATGCTTTTCTGCCTGCCTCATACGCATACATTTTGCTCTGTGGATTATCAGCAGTAGATCCTTCATGACATCTCCAATGATATAATACTTTGGGCACATGACAGATATAATCCTCTACCTTACCGGATGCCGCATTTTCTCTCTCCCGCAGCAACAGACTGCTTACGATCCGCAGCACCAGATCATAGTCCTGTGCTCCATCATACTGCTTACGGATCAACAGCTTCTGGATTGTCTGTGTCTCTACCACACACAAATGACAGATATAGTTATTCGTAAGAATCAGATCAAGATTAAAGTCCTGCTTTATATGCGGATCATAGAAACGGTTACCCTCCGCATTGCACTTATCCTCATCAGAATAAAGCAATACCGGTTTCACCCTGCCCTCTGCCTTCGCCCTGGTGATTGCAGAAGCCATTTCATAAAGAGCGTCCGGAGTCAGCATATCGTCATGATCGACCAGTCCACAATAATCTCCCGTTGCATAGGCAAGTGCCTGATTGGTATTCTCTGAAATCCCACCATTTTCCTGTAATCTGATATAGTGGATCCTTGGATCTTCATACTGTGCCATCACTGCAGAAACTTCCTCAGACTTGCTTCCATCCGCCAGGATCAACTCCCAGTTTCCATAGGTCTGTGCCAGACAGCTCGCAATAAGATCGGTCAGATGATTCCTGTGTGTTTCAAATGCAGGTACGATCAGAGAAAAACAGATCGTATCCAGTGTTTTGTCTTCCCTTTGTCTATCCAGTTCCTGCTCTGTTAGGGACTGATACGTATAGTCAGCATAATATCTGGCAGTCATGCGCTCCCATGCTGCCAGTACGGCTTCTTTATATCCATTCTTACGACTGTAATTAATTGTCTTTTTTATATTCTGTACAATTGACATTGATTGACCATGCCTTTCGGTTTTATGCTTTTTTCTCCAGAAAAATCTTTCTGGTGACAAAATTGTATACCATAACGATCGCCGTTGCAACTACCTTTGCTGCGGTATACGCCAGATTGTAGTTTAAAAGCTTCTGCAGCCATGTAAAATTTCCATAAATCGGACCTACACATACCCAGATGATCAACTGGTTCAGTCCCAGTCCTATAATGCTCAAGATAATGAAAATAACAAATTCAGCCTTACGATTCATATCTTCTTTGCGTTCAAATACAAATTTAAAGCTTAATATATAGTTCACAATAACAGAAATTGTGAAGCCTAAAGCTGAACCAGCCATAGAGCCTAACTCAAAATACTGCTCACCGGCTGTGTGCAGAATTATATTCAATACAATGATACCGATCAGATAATCGATAAAGAAGCAGACTACTCCCACCATTCCAAATTTTAACATCTGCTCTATCAGTTTCTTCATAGATGTATAACCATACCTTTCTCATACCAAATGGAATCGGAAAGTATAAGCTTCCCGATTCCATTTATGTCTTTTCTCTTATTATATCAATATTATTTAGTCTAATACAGCCTTAACTTCTTCTGTTAATGCATCTACTTTCTTCTGTGCATCTTCAATGCTTGTTCCCTTAACGCCCATATAGAACTTGATCTTTGGTTCTGTACCTGAAGGTCTTGCACAGCACCATGAATCGTTGGTCAGATCGAAGTAGAGAACGTTGGACTTAGGAAGTCCTGTTGGATAAGTCTTGCCTGTTGCAAGCTCTGTAATGACATCCTTCTCATAATCACGTACTCTGACTACGTCCAGATCACCGAACTTCTTAGGAGGATTGCTTCTAAGCTTATCCATGATCGCAGCGATCTGCTTGGAACCATCGATACCCTTTAATGTAATTGCATACTGTGTTTCCTTGTAGTAGCCATACTTCTCATAAATCTCGAGCATCATATCATATAAAGTCTTGCCATGCTTCTTGCACCATGCAGCAACTTCACACAGACACATAACTGCAACAACTGCATCCTTATCTCTTGCATGTGTACCAGCCAGACAGCCATAACTCTCTTCCAGACCAAATACATAATTATTGGAGCCTGTCTGTTCAAAGAACTTGATCTGCTCACCAATGTACTTGAATCCTGTCAGTACTTCGATTCTCTTTACGCCATAAGCTTCTGTGATAGGAGCTGTCATGTTTGTTGTAACAATAGTTGTAACAAGCGCAGGATTCTCAGGCATTGTTCCTGTTGCTGTTCTTTCTCTCAGAATATATTCTGCAATGAGCATACCTGACATGTTACCTGTGAAGGACTTGTACTCGCCGCTTGCTGTATCTAATGCATATACACCAAGTCTGTCTGCATCAGGGTCTGTAGCCAGAACGATATCTGCCTGTTTCTCTTTAGCCAGTTTCAGAGCATATGTAAATGCCTTTGGATCTTCTGGGTTAGGATAATCCAGTGTTGTGAATTTAGGATCAGGATTTTCCTGTTCAGGTACTACATATACATGTTTGAAGCCAAGCTCAGAAAGAATTCTTCTGACAGGCTTGTTACCTGTACCACATAATGGTGTATACACGATCTTGATGTCATCTGCTACTTCTTTGATCACATCAGGATGAATGATCTGTTTCTTCAGTTCTACCATATATGCATCGTCGATTTCCTTGCCGATCACCTGGTATAATCCGGCTTCGATCGCTTTCTGCTTGTCCATGGTCTTAACAGTATGATAATCAGTTACATTCTTAACTTCTGCAATGATTTCCTTATCCTTAGGTGCTGTGATCTGTGCGCCATCTTCCCAGTATACCTTGTATCCGTTATATTCTGGTGGATTGTGGCTTGCTGTGATTACGATACCGGAGATGCAGCCTAATTTTCTTAATGCAAAAGAAAGTTCCGGTGTAGGTCTTAAGGATTCAAATACATATGCCTTGATACCATTTGCTGCCATGCAAAGTGCAGCCTCATCAGCAAATTCAGGAGACATGAAACGTGAATCATATGCAATCGCAATGCCCTTCTTCTGTCCGTTGGCTTTGATGATATAATTAGCCAGACCCTGTGATGCCTTTCTTACTGTGTAGATATTCATACGGTTCGTACCTGCACCAATGACACCTCTAAGACCGCCTGTACCAAATTCCAATTCTTTATAAAAACGTTCTTCGATTTCTCCCTCATTGTTGCGAATAGCGAGAAGTTCATCCTTCGTTGCCTGATCGAAATAGTCGTCATTCAACCAGAAGTTAAATTCATCCATGTAACTCATTCTGTTTACCTCCATTATTCTCTCTTTTCAGTACACACATCTGGCGCATACTGAGTTTGTGCCGGCCATGCCAGAACACAAATCACGAAATGTGAAAAATTTAATTATCACAATCGCTATGATAATTAAATCAAAATTATGGTAATTTTTCAAGGAAATGTAGTAATTTAATCAAAAAATAAGTCCTTACTGCACTTCATCAGGCGTTTTTAAGGAATAATCACTGTAATTTAGTGAAAAGTTAGGGTTATAATACGGGTCGCCCTTCTCAATGACTTCTTTCCATCTGCTTCTGAAATGTTCTGCTTCTTCATTATAGCGCTGTGCCTTGGCAGCATCCTCGATGTCACTTCCTCTGGACGCAGATTCATAGTGATACAGTTCTGCAAAAGGCGTAAACACATTCAAGTAGCCTTTTTCCCTCAATCTCAGGCAAAAATCCACATCATTGAGTGCTACTTTAAAGCTCTCATCAAGACCATTCAGTTCCTCATACAGGCTCTTCTTCACCATCAGACATGCCCCGGTCACTGCTGATACATTCTGCGCATAGCAAAGTCTGCCCATATAACCCAGATTATCATGGTTGATCTTATAATGGGTATGCCCCGCTGTTCTGTGTGCTCCCAGACCGATCACAATGCCCGCATGCTGGATCGTCAGATCTCCATAATAGAGTTTGGCACCAACGGCACCAACATCCGGACGCTGTGCATACATCAGCATATTTTCCATCCAGTTCATGGTAATGACCTGCGTGTCATTATTGAGAAGCAGCAAATACTCACCGGTTGCAAACTGCGCACCAAAATTATTGATCCTGGAGTAATTGAATTCGCCCTCATATGTCACGACTTTGATCTTATCATTGCCTTCCAGCGTTTTGTAATAATCAAATGTTTCCTGTTTCTCACTGTTATTCTCTATAATGATAATTTCGTAATTATCATAAGTGGAACGCTCCTTTATGGAATCCAGACAACGGCGCAGATCATCCAGATGATCTTTGTTCGGGATCAGAATGGATATCTTATCTTCCCGCAGGATTTCATACTTGATCTCAAAAATCGTTTCAAACGCTCTGGTGCTCTTGATCTCAAAGTTCTTAAATCCACAGCGTGTCAGATGGTCGGCAACTGCGCCCTTTGCAGCCGCGATCGCATATGGCTTTGCACTGATATCACTTGCCACACTGCCCTTATGAGAGCGCCAGTAATATAAAAGCTTCGGCACATGTACGATACATTTGGCATTTGATGTCAGACGTAAGATCATATCATGATCCTGGCTGCCGTCAAAACCGCTTCTGAACAATTCCGTTCCTTCTAACAGTTCTCTGGCAAAGACACTGAAATGACAAATATAATTATTGGCACGCAGATTGTCAATAGAGAAATCCGGTTTAAAATGCAGTGTGATCATATTGTCGATACTGTCGCCCTTAAAAGTCGTTTCATCGCAATAGATATAATCTGCTTTCTGCTCATTGATGACTTTTACATACTCATACAGAACGGAAGGATGCAGTACATCATCATGGTCGAACAACCCGATGTACTCTCCTGTCGCCAGTTTATAACACTCATTCGTATTTCCTGCAATTCCTTCATTCTTTGCAAGTTTATGGTAAACGATCCTCTGATCCTTCGCTGCATATTCCTTACAACGAGCCCCTACTTGTGCATGCTCGTCATCAGAACCATCCGCCAAACACAGTTCCCAGTTCTGATAAGTCTGGTTCATAACTGACTCTATCATCTCATTCAAAAACTGCATTGGTGTATTATAGAGCGGTACAAGGATACTTATTTTTACCATATGTTCAAATTTCGTATCACGCTGTCTGGCAGCTTCCTCAGGACTTGGAAAACTTGCTGTTCCATGCAGTTTCTTCGCTTCCTGCTCTCTTTTCTTCTGGCGAAGTTTTCTGGCTATATCCTTAGGACCACCTAAATTACGCAGTCTGCGATAATTGCGCAATCCCCAGTGCATTGTCTGTCTGAGCGGTTTGCTCGCCTTCCACATTGGATTATTCTTGATCCTGTCCAACTGAAACTGCAAATTGTCCGCTTCATTTTTTGCATCAGCCAGCCTGCCTGCCAGAGAAGCACTCCTTGCCTTTTCCTGTTCGTAGGCTTCTTTATAGAAGGAAGCCTCGTCCCTGGGCGTATTGAATTCTTTTTCCATGATTTGATCCTCCTGCTGTCTCATCCTGTACCAATATTCCTATCATATAGCTGCCCTCCGGCAGTTGCTGTTTTCTGATCACTGCGTGAATCCCTGTAAGTGCGGTTCTCGTAGTAGATGCGTCCTGCGCAAATAACGATTCCACATCCTCTCTCAATTTGGGATACAGCAGTACCTGATAGACCTCTTTTCTTTGCTCATGTTTTAGTAATAGCCATCTTCTTAGTCCGGCATTATCATGTTCTCTTAACACATACCAGCCTTCTATCTCAACGAACTCCTGTGTCTGCTCTACATGATCGATCTGCAGCATAGACAGATTCTCTCCAGTAAGTTTACGGATCCAGCGGTTATGATGCACCTTGGGCAGTCTCTCCCTGCACAGCACAGGATCTGCCTCTTTGTCACATGGATACAGATAATTACATGCATAAGTCACATCCTTTTTCCACTGCACCAGATTGGGACTATAGAAAGGATCTGTTCCGCATAAATCGGGATGCTTGCTGTACAACAGCGACAGTTCATGTGCAAGTCTCTTTTTCTTCTCATCTGTATCATCCTGTCCGCGGCTAAACGACTCATGATGGAGCAGCATGGCTTCGTTGCATACAATATTGAAATATCCTTTTTCATATAGTTTAAAGCAAAGCTCCACATCATTATAAGCCACTGCCAGTTCTTCGTCAAAACCCTGTACCTGCAGGAATTTCTCTCTGTCCAGCAAAAGACAGGCACCGGTTACTGCTATCATATCATAATTTACAAGGTTATGACCATGATAGAGATTTCCCACATCCTCCATACCTGCCAGTTTATGTGCCGGTCCGATTCCCATATTCGTAATTCCCACATGCTGGATCCTGTAGTTTTCATCCTCAGATGCTTTAGGATAGAGGAGTCTGGCCCCTACTGCTCCTGTATTGAACTGTACTGCAAGCTCCAGCATCCTGCCAAGCCAGTCTTTCTCGATAATTTCCATATCATCATTGAGGAAAAGCACGTATCTGCCCTTTGCAGCCGATGCGCCCTGATTACACATACGTGAAAAGTTAAATGGCTGTGATTCATACAGATACTGTATCTGTTTCTTATACTTTGTCCGTAGCTGCTCTAATTGTAAAGTTATCCACTGCCTATGTTCCGGGCTGCTGCCGTTGTCCACAATTATGATCTCATACTGGGGATAAGCTGTTTTCTCCAACAGTGTATTCAGACAACGAAGCAACACCTCACCGTTGTCCTTACTTGGAATTATGATCGAAACCTGCGTTACATTTCGTATTTCCTTACCATAGAACTGTCTCCACCAGTTCGTCCGGTCAACTGCACACCACTGTATATTCTGTCCGGGCAATTGATTCATTTTATTCATATTCTGACTTGTATAGAGCACTTGTGGTATATGAATAATTTTCTGTGTCTGTCCAGATGCATACAGAAGGAATTCATAAATACTGACATTAGTGTCATTTTCTCTGCCTGTCTCCCAGCATAATTGCTTCCAGACTCTAAATGCCAGGTTGGCATTTAGAGCAAATATACTTCCATAATAGAAGAAACTTCTCAATGTATCCGGCGAATACTCTGGTTTGAACCAGGGATCACAACGTTCCCCCTGTATGCCATCCTGATAATCCTCATCTGCATACAGAATATCTGCATCTGCTGCATTCGCGAATACTGCTTCTGCCCTTTCATCCATAATTCCATCTGTCATATAAAAAAGCCACAAAATGTCTTCTGCTTTTTCCTGTGTTTTCAGACTGATACCGCCCTGCTCCAGACACTTAAGGAAAGAATCTTCACACGATAAAAAGGGAAGCCGCTTTATTCGCTTCCCTCTATTGATTGTATCAGGTGTTATATTTTGCTCCTTAAGCCACTGTAAATAAGGAGTCCGCTGTGCCTCACACAGCGCTTCATAAGAATCTTCTCTCTCCATAGCTGTCCTACTCTTCAATTATGAGCTGCTTTTGTGCACTTCGATACAAACGTTGTCTGGAACAACTGTCCCTGGCTGTCAGCCATAACTCATATGTTCCGGCAGGAAGTGAACCTTCATAGATCCAGCAGCAGAAACCTGTCATTTCCACATTTACCTCATCCGGCAGAATTGCAGCTACATCCTTACGATATTTCTTTACAATGGGGATTTCCCATACCTTACCATGTTCATTCTGCAATAACAGTTTCAGCTTGTACCTTGCGTTATCTGCGCCCGGGATGTACGCCCAGCCCTTGATCAGATAATATGCTTTTCCCTTACTGCCTGCTTTCTGGAATTTCTCCTTGCCACAGTCCTCAACAACGATCATAATTGCCTGGTTCACATGCTTCATATTAGGAAGCGGAGAACTTTCCTTTACCTCATCATGATAGCCTGTAAGGTCAGCAAATTCATATCCTTCCAGCCAGCGGATCTCGTATTCAGGCGCTCCCGTATTTCGAATCGTTCCGTTAAATGGATCCTGTGCATACAATCTGGGATGTCTTTTGTACAGGTTATCTTTTTCTTCCATAAGGCGCTTAAATTTAGCTTCATCCTGCATATCATCACCACGGCTTAGTGATTCATGATGATAAAGTACTACGTCATTACGTTGTACATTATACAGCCCTTTCTCACAGATGCGGAAACACAGATCCACATCATTATAAGCAACTTTCAATCCCTCATAGAGCCCTCCAAGTGCCTTGTACACCCGTGTTCTCATCATCAGGCACGCTGCCGTTACACCGATCATATCATAGATCAGTTTATTTCTGCCGTAATAATAAGCCTGCGTATCATCCAATGCCTTTAATTTGTGACCGGGACCGGATATGGTATTCGTCACTCCCACATGCTGGATCAGGTTGGAATCCGGATACAACAGTTTGGCGCCTACCGTTCCAACATGACGGAGTGATGCCTGACCGACCATTCTAGTCATCCAGTCCGAACAGCCTGACAGAACTTCCATATCATCATTTAACAGCAGCAGATATTCTCCCTTTGCCTTCTGTGCTCCCAGATTGCACATTCTGGAGAAATTAAAATCCATAGGCTCATACAAATATGTAAAAGCACATTCTTCCTGAAAACTCTGCAGCATCATACGTGCCTGCGCAGTACTTCCATTATCTACTACAATAATCTCATAATTCGGATAAGTCGTATACTGATATACTGAACGGATACACTGTTTAAGTATCTCAACATTGTCCTTGGAAGGGATAATAATACTGACCAGTGGAGAATTCTCTACCTCATATACAGGATAGGAAATACCAGTGGATTCATCCACTGCCATTTTTCCTTTCAGACCGCGTCTCTCCATTGCCATTTCACGGATAAAATCATACTGACTTCCTACTCCGATCAGATCCATATCACGCATGACCTGTTCTGAAGCAGTTTCCTTGTCATTTGCCTTCCAGTATTTATGGAAAAGTATTTTCTCAATATGGCCTGCTCTTTTGCCCTGTTCTGTTACCTTAAGTGCCAGATCATACAAATTCAGTCTGTAATCATCCATTCCAAGCCATTTGAGATTCTCAAGGGCAGAATGTCTGACCGCAAACACATTGCCAAAATACAGATAGGAAAACAGAGTATCCGGTGACCACATGGGCTTCGCCCAGGGAAACATTCTGTGTTTCAGTTCATTATCCGGGTCATCATCCCCGTCTTGTGGCAGAAACCAGATATCCTCATCCCCGTACACCAGATCAACATCCTGATGCGTGTCAAAATATTCCATCACTTCCCGGAAAGTATGCAGAGCAATTTTCCCGTTTCCTGATATGAACAGAATGATGTCCTTTTTTAATGCAGCAAGATCAAAATCCTCACCGCACTGTTCCATACAGATCACAGATAAGGAAGGATAGGACTCCTCTTCCTTATTGTCAAAACGCTCAGTTTCCCGTATCCACATCAGATAAGGGTCAGTCTGACAATGTAGTGCATTGCGATATTCTTCTATGCAGTCTTGATATAATTTGTCCTGTATCGCCTTTTTTATTTTGTTGAGCATGTCAGGCTCTCCTTTCTGTCTTCCTGATATCAGTGCAGGAATCGCTTATGTTTCGGCTCCTGTGCCGCCTGTTCTGTCAGTGTGGCTGCCAGGCTTGCGGGAAATTCTACAACTTCCATATCTGCGATCAATCTGCCTGAACCATCACAGTTAAATACAAGATTAGGATCTTCTGTATTAAAGATCGCACAATTCTCATTTGCCCAGATACCGTTTACTGCAATATCCGCCTTTGTATAATGACGGTCTGCAATACGGATATCCCGTACCGTGACAGCACATATATAAGAACAGGGATCGATTCTTATTTGTTTGACTCCCTGTGGTACATCGATTTCAAAATGAACATCTTTCTCGCATACAAAACAATCATGGATCAACACAGAATTTTCCTGGCTGAATCCCTGTCCATAATCAAAGAATACCTGTGATACGAACTTAGTAGATGCATACACGCAATATGCTTCCATTCCTGATAATTCATATGCCTTAAAACCGATCAGTTCACGCATGGCACTTACAGATGCCCTGTCTCCTGTCACATAACGCTGGAAATCCTGTTCATCTTTGATTGCCTGCTCCTTTTCCTCCTGTGTCAAATGCAGGATATCCTGCATCAGCAGTGTCTCACAGGCTTTTCTGCCCTCACCACCAAGCAGATAATTATAAAAGGCACGAAATGCAATATCTCTTGCAGGAACATGTCTCTCAAAAGTCCATTCATAGTCTATGACATGCCATGTATTCCCATCGACCAGAATATTTGGAAAAATAAAATCAATATTGCTGACATTGCTATCCTCATGATAGGAAAGCCAATACATATATTCCTCTATCAGCTTACGAAATCCCTCTATATCCCGTTCATCCAGTCTCTCATCCAGCAATGCTTCCAGTGTCCTGCCCTGACAGAATGGAAATACAATGCTTTGAGGCGTACGCTTACAGATATTCATCTCGATCTTGGTTCCTTCATATCTCTTAGCCAACTGTTCATATGCATGGTACGTATGGATAATATGTCCATTTGCCTCTTTATCATTTGGCTGTTTCTCTACGATCATATTCCCTGCTGCACCTTTGTGGATCAGTGTCCTGATCGCCCATGCTTTGGCTCTGTCATTTGAGAATTTTGCATACACCGTCTGTGTTTTTTTACCTACCAGCAACAGATACGAATTGGAGAACAGTGGGAACTCTCCCTCCTCAATAATCTGGTCAAATACCTGTTTTTCATCAAAAAGCAACACTCTGTCCCTGTCAAAGTTGCGCAGATTATTACATAATTCACCTGTCTTAGGCAAATATTCATCTGAATAGATCGTCGTTGGAAATTTATAATCCGGATAAGGATAATAGAAACTGTAATCACTTATCCCAGTCTTGTGTAGAATTTCTTCCAGCCCTCTACGGGTAAAAGTCTTTGCCACGCCGCCTGTATGATATCCTTCAATTCCCGTAAAATACGTTCCCAAATGATCTTCCCTACAACCGGCCCAGTATTTAAGTCCGAATTTATTCTCAATCGCAATGACCATTCTGCCATCCGGTTTTCTGTGGCGATTGCAGATACTCATGAAATCCTCATAAGGTGTTTCACCACCAATATAAGCACGTCCATATTCAAATACACCGATCAGGAGTACATAATCATAATCGCATGGCAGATTTGGTTCGATATCCTTGAAATTGCCAAGCATGATCGTGATATTATCATAATTCTGATTGCGGAATGCATTCACCAGGCTTCTTTTTCTGGACAGATCAATACAGGTCACACTGCCTACACGTCTGGCAAGTGCTCCGGTTATTGCTCCACAGCCTGAACCAATCTCCAGTACCTTATCTGTTTTCTTAAAAGGCAGCCAGTCTATGATATTGGTACGAAAAGGAGAAAGATGGTAAAAAAACGGCCAGCTTTTTCTCTCTTCGATGATCTTTGGGAATTCCTCTTCCTTGTGCTCCATGGCAACCTGTAACAGCTCATCTTCTATGTCTCCGTCCGAATAATGATCCTCACCCGGATAGTACGTCATATCCAATACAACATTTCCTATTTTCTCTGTCATGGAATTACTCCTTATGCTTTCTTATACTCCAGGATCTTACCTTCCTGTTTTGCATCCTTCACAACAACTTTAGAATCCATATCATAAAATCCAACTGTATTCTTATCTGAAATGACTGTCAGATCCAGCGCATCGTAAAGTCTGTGATATACCTGAAAATCATTACCGTCATAGCCGGTCACCCCAAAGGAAAGCAGATATTCTCCACCCTGTAGCGACATTTTCTGTGTGAATGTTACATCCTTTACCATTCCGGACTTAACAGGCTCTAAAAATGCTTTCTCAAACATGGTATTTGTTCCTGTAATTTCTGTTCCTTTTGCTGTCTTGATGGAAAAAGCAAAAATAGGCGCCGGCAGATCTGCCATAAACCGTACTTTCATATGAATTGTGAACTCAGAACCTTTTATAATAGCATTGGATTGCGTGCCCTGATCATCTGTCATATAGAACTCTTCGATCACAGCTTCCTTTGTACCATATTCCAGTAACTTGGAACTCGAGTCCTTTGCAGCCTTTTTCTGAACAGCGACCTGAATCTGCTCATCATTCAGGAGACTGCTCTCCGATTTGGATTCCGGCAGTTCATACTGACCTACCAGCACTCTCTTATAATCATCGATCATCTCTTTCGGTGAGCCTTCTCCTAATTTGATGCCCTGATTCAGAAGCACAACTCTATCACAGTACTTGGACACACTGCTCAGATCGTGGCTTACAAAAATGATCGTTTTACCCATTTTCTTGAATTCTTCGAACTTATGGTAGCATTTTGCCTGAAAGAACACATCACCAACAGACAATGCCTCATCTACGATCAATATCTCCGGATCTATATTAATTGCCACTGAAAAAGCCAGACGCACAAACATACCACTTGAATAGGTCTTTACCGGCTGGTTTACATAATCTCCGATGTCTGCAAAATCCAGAATATCCTGCATTCTGTTTTTGATTTCCTGTTCACTGAACCCATTCATTGTACCATTGAGATAAATATTTTCAATTCCTGTATATTCCTGATTAAATCCTGCACCTAATTCCAGGAGTGCCTGAATCCTGCCATTTACGGTAAGATTACCCCCTGTAGGGTTTAATACGCCTGTGATGATCTTCAGAATCGTAGATTTACCGGAACCATTCGTTCCGATAATACCTACACATTCTCCTTTTTTTACCTGAAAGGATACATCAGAAAGTGCAAAATGCTCACGATATTTTTTCTTTTTGGTCAATCCAAGTGCCTCTACCATACGATCCATTGGCTTGTCGTAGAGTTTGTAAACCTTACTGATATGATCAACTGAAATTGCAATTTCTTCCTGTTTCTGTTCCATTTATTTTCATACCTTTCCAAATATCTGTTACTGTTCCCTCTATACAGCAGCAAATGTTTCCCTTCACTTAAAGAACATCTGCAAAATGTACCTTCAGTCGTCTGAAGATCAACGCACCGATACCAAAGAATACCGCCGTTACGATCCAGAAATACATCGTGGAATAGAAATCCTCCCAGAACCACTGACGTTCAAACATCGCACTTCTGTATCCGTTCACAATATAGAAGAGCGGATTAATCTTTAATATCTGCTGTACAACGGGTGGTACAGACTCAATCTGCCACAGTATAGGAGTTGCCCACATACCTACCTGCAGTGCAATATTAATAAGCTGTGTCAGATCCCTGAAAAAGATAACGATCGCACAGGTAGAATAGCTGACAGCCAATACAAACATGAACAGACTAAAACTGTAATAAATGATCTGGATCAGATAAATGCTCGGACTGTATCCCATAAAGAAATACAGTACCAGCATGAAACAAACAAAAAAACAGTGCGTAAAAGTAGCACCTATAATTTTGATGATCGGTATGATACTGATCTTAAATACGACCTTCTTTACCAGATATGCATATTCCAGTAATGCAGTCGTACCGTTATTTATCGCTTCCGTAAAATAGAACCATGGAACCAGTCCCGCTGTCAGCCAGATCACATAGGGAACCTTTAAAGTGCCTGCCATCAATTCAATTTTACTGGACATGATATAATCGAATACGAACCAGTACAAAAGAACTGTGACTACCGGCTGAACAAAAGCCCAGATACGTCCAAAATAAGAGCCCGCATATCTGGTCTTAAAGTCATTCTTTGCCAGCTTCCAGATCAGTTTTCTTGACTGCCATAATTCTGTAGGCAGTGATACCAGCCTGTCATAGAAACGGTAGAATACAAGCATCGCCACTACAATCACTGCACAGGCGATGATCTTTTTAATCTTTTCTTCATGTGGATCAGCCAGCGGGTTGTGATGAACGATCAAAATGACCATCATCACAAGTGCCACCAGTGTCACCAATACTTTGTTTGTTGTCTTGGATAAACCCTTTTTCATGTATCGTTACCTATCTTTTAAATTCCTTGATACCGCCCCATTTAGTATCCTTATCAGATAATGTAAGTTCCATTCCCTCCGGAATCGGCCATTCTACTCCAATGTCAGGATCGCTCCAGAGAAGTCCGCCCTCATCATTTGGATGATAGAAATCAGTGCACTTATAGCAGAATTCGGCATAATCAGATAATACCAGAAATCCATGTGCGAAGTTCTTAGGGATAAAGAACTGCTTCTTATTCTCTTCTGACAGAAGAACACCAAACCACTTACCATACGTCTTGGAGCCTTCTCTTAAATCTACTGCAACATCATATACTTCACCTTTGATAACGCGCACAAGCTTGTCCTGTGGAAACTGCTTCTGAAAATGCAATCCACGCAGAACACCTTTCTTGGATGCAGACTGATTATCCTGTACAAATACCTGATCAATTCCTGCTTCTTTGAAATCGTTATAATTATAGGTTTCCATGAAATAACCTCTGTTATCCCCAAAAACTGTAGGTGTAATAATTTTTAATCCTTCTATTTCGCATGTTTCAACTGTAATCTTTCCCATGATTTCATCCTTCCTATACTAATTATATTTATTGGGCATTATCACCGGAGTAACTGACATTTAAGTCAACTCTGCCTTCAATACCAGCAACACTGCCGCTTGATGTATACTGCCACATATCGTAGCGGCCTTCATACTGTGGAGTCTGGCGATATTCAGCCAGCCATATTTTATAACCGGATAATTTTTCCATATTCAGATTATTACGATACCAGTTACAGCTTGCATATACACCAGCCTGATATCCTGCATTTTCTATCGTCTTGCAGAAGGACTCACATACAATTGTTCTCGTATCTGTATCCAGACCATCTGCACGGCCATTACCTCCGGCACCTTCCGTATCTATAAACACAGGATAGTCTATGGCTTCTCCTCCTAACAGTGTAACGACCATACTGGCTTCCTCCACCGCTTCCACCATAGTCGTTGCCTGTGTAAAGAAGTAAATTCCTACCTTGATCCCTGCTTTCTTCGCACCCTGAAGATTCTGCCAGAAATACGGATCTTCAATGAGCCATCCTGAACTGGAACCACGGTAGCCGCAACGGATGATCGCATAATCCACACCTTCTGCCTTAACCACATCCCAGTCAATCTCCCCATTCCATTTGGAAACATCAATTCCCAATTCTACAGGGTTATCCTGTGACTGTGTGTCAAGAAGTGCCGTATACTGCGTATCGTCGCCATCTACTTCATCAGCCTCCGTATCCTCTACTGCAACATTGACTTCTTCCTCTGAACGGATCAGATAAGAAATATCATCAATCGTTGTATAGGATACAATTGCCTTGACTCTAACGTCTAATGTCGGAGAGGCACATGCATATTCTCCTGCATCCGTAAGGTCAATTTCATATTGTCCCGGGCGCACTCCTTCAATGTAGACCATTCCATCCTCATCTGTATCCTGAAAATCACCCAGATCTTGAACTGTCAGCGCAAAAGGATACCCGGTGACCGGATTGCCATCCGCATCTACTACTTTAATACGAATGTCCTTTTCCACAGAAGTTGCCAGAAGGGAAACCTGCGCCTCTCCTTCCGCAGACTCCTGATCCTGCTGCTTTTCATATGTATTTTTCTCCTGGTCGAAGAAAGTATCATCCTTTAAAAAGGCCGACAGATCTGCCCCTTTTACCATACCATCTTCTTCCAGAGCACTTTCCTGTACTTCCTGTGTCTGCTTCTCCTGTGCTGTACTGCCCGCAGTCACGAAACGGTCATAGTTAAACACTACTATGATCGCTGCCACTACTACCATGATGCCAAGCATTGCAAGTACCGTAAGCCTTTTAATCTTAAAGTCCATTCGCAACCTCTACCAAATATTTGCCATATTCTGTCTTCATAAGCGGTTTTGCCAGTTCTAAAAGCTGTTCTTTGGTAATATAACCGCACTTGTAAGCGATCTCTTCAATACAGGAAATATATAAGCCCTGTCTTTTCTGGAAAGCACATACGAAATCCGCTGCATCCAGAAGTGCATCATGATTACCTGTATCCAGCCACGCAAAACCTCTTCCCATAGTTTCAACGGTAAGAGTACCTCTTCTTAAATACTCATTATTGATACTTGTGATCTCAATTTCGCCTCTGGCTGATGGCTTCACATTCTTTGCAATTTCCACTACGTCATTATCATAGAAATAAAGTCCCGGAACTGCATAATTACTCTTTGGATGCTCCGGCTTCTCTTCAATTGAAATAGCCTTGCCATTCTCATCAAATTCTACAACACCATATTCTCTCGGATCTCTTACATAATATCCGAAAATAGTAGCGCCACTTTCCTTTGCAGCTACTTTGCGAAGCAGCTTGGAAAAGCTCTGTCCATAGAAAATATTATCGCCCAGTACCAGTGCAACACTGTCTGTACCAATAAATTTCTCACCAATGATAAATGCATCTGCAAGTCCTCTTGGCTGCTCCTGCACTGCATACTCCATATGAAGTCCAAGCTGTTCTCCTGTACCGAATAATTCCTGAAATACAGGCAGATCTCTGGGTGTTGATATGATCAGGATATCTCTGATACCTGCTAACATTAATGTTGATAATGGATAATAGATCATCGGTTTATCATATACCGGCATGATCTGCTTGGAAATGGCTTTGGTCAAAGGATAAAGTCTGGTTCCTGAACCGCCCGCTAAAATAATTCCTTTCATTTTACATCCTCCCTTATTTGTTCCGGACACGTCAAATGGGAACGCGCTGTCTCAAAACCTCTGACATCCACGTCCCCGTTATCCTCACACTTTATTGATACATCTCTGCGTAGTACTTCTGATAGTCACCACTGGTAACATGCTCCATCCAGTCTTCATGGTCAAAATACCATTTGATTGTCTGTCTGATACCATCTTTGAACATTGTTTCCGGCTCCCAGCCGATCTCAGCCTTGATCTTATCCGGTGCTATCGCATATCTTCTGTCGTGTCCCTTACGATCTGCCACATAAGTGATCAGGTCTTTGGATACCAGCTTCTTTCTCGGATCAGAATCCGGAAGCATCTCCTGTAAGGTTTCTATGATAATCTCGATAATCTCAATATTCTGTTTCTCATTATGTCCACCTACATTGTAGGTTTCGAAGAGTCTGCCCTTTTCCTGTACCATATCAATTGCCTTGGCATGATCTTCTACAAAAAGCCAGTCACGGACATTCTTACCATCTCCGTATACCGGAAGCTTCTTGCCATGAAGTGCATTATTGATGATAAGTGGGATCAGTTTCTCCGGGAACTGATAAGGTCCATAATTGTTGGAACAGTTCGTAATGTTAGCCGGGAATTTATAAGTATCCATATATGCCTTTACCAGCATATCAGAGGATGCCTTGCTGGCTGAGTATGGGCTATGAGGTGCATAAGGTGTTGTCTCATAGAAATACTCTCCATCATTCTCCAGTGAACCGTATACTTCATCAGTAGAAACGTGTAGGAACTTCTTACCTTCCTTGAAAGTACCATCCGGGAGTTCCCATGCTGCCTTTGCACAGTTAAGCATAACTGCTGTTCCCAGTACATTGGTCTGCACAAATACTTCCGGGTTTCTGATACTTCTGTCTACATGACTCTCTGCTGCGAAGTGCACAACTCTATCAATATCATTCTCTGCAAAAATCTTTGCAATTGCTTCTTTGTCTGTAATGTCTGCCTTGATAAAAGTATAATTGCTCCTGCTCTCAATATCCTTCAAATTCTCCAGATTACCTGCATAGGTCAGTACATCCACATTGATGATTCTGATATCATCCCCATATTTTCTGAACATGTAATGAATGTAATTAGAACCGATGAATCCTGCACCGCCTGTTACCAAATAAGTTTTCATTCAGAATTTTCCTCCGTAAATTTACTATATACTAACGCCCATTTTATATCGAAAAGGGAAAAAAAGCAAGTTAATAGCCAAGATAGCTCAAATTCAGATCCACTCTGCCATTGATTCCACTGATCGTACCCTTACTGGAGTACTGCCACATATCATATCTGCCGCTGTAAGTAGGCGCTGCCGCATACTGTGCAAGCCATATTCTGTAGTTACCCACAGCTCCCATATTCAGTTTCTGCTCAAACCATGATTTGGATGCATAGATACCAGCCTGATAACCCGCGCTCTGCACAGTCTGGCAAAAAGCATTGATCACTGCAGTTCTGGTCGCTACGTCAATCTTATCTGCTCTGCCTCCACTGGATTCCGTATCAATAAAAATCGGATAAGTCAGTTTATATCCCTTGGCAAGGCTAACCGCCAGAGAGGCTTCCTTAACTGCCTCGACCTCATTGACCGCCTGTGAGAATACATAAATACCAACCTTCAGTCCTGCCGCTGTAGCACCTTTTATATTGCTCTGGAAGTTCTGGTCCGTAATCAGTGCACCTGATGAAGAACCACGATAACCGCAACGTATAATGACATAGTCTACACCAGAACTCTTCACAGCATTCCAGTCGATCTTACCATTATGTCTGGAAATATCAATACCAAACTTGGAACCGTTCACTGTTGTCTGGATCGCACCATCACTGCCGAAGTTGTAAGTAACACCCTGTATGATCTGTGCTCCGGTCACAGGCTTACCGCTCTTATCATAATAATAAGTTCTGCCATTGATGGTCTGCCAGCCTGTATAGGCATATTGTCCCTCAGTCTTAATATAAAATTCACTTGCAGTGAAATAATCTGCGTAAACAGCTTCCCTGTAGGAACCATCTGAATTTTTCACATAGATCTGGTTACCATTTTTATCTTTTAATTTGGTGGTGGTATCGTTCATGGCATCGCTGTTGACCGTTACCACACAGGTTGCAGTCAGATTCTTACCTGATGAATCCTTTTCCTTTGTTGTTGCCGTAATTTTGGCACTTCCTGCTTTCACACCGGTCACAACACCTTTTTCATCTACTGTTGCTACAGTCTTATCTGAAGTCGCCCATGTTACACCATTATCTGACTTATAATTTGCCACCGTAGCAACTAATGTTGTAGTCTTACCTACTCCAATCCATGCTTCCGTTTTATCTAACGTCAGGGTTAATGCTGCTGCGGCATTGATCGTTACATCTGTCGATGCCTTGATCGTAAGGTCATTACCCCTGGCATCCTTTATCCCTGTAATCTGACCGGTGATCATTACCTTACCGGCTTTCACACCAGTTACTGTACCATTGGCATCTACTGTTGCAATTGTCTTATCTGAGCTACTCCAGTTCACTGCCGGGAAACCGTCTGTCTTGGTTTCTGTAGTTCCATCATTCTTTGTATACACCAGTTTGGAAGGCTTTACTGTGACTGTCTGACCCACATTACAGGTATCTGCTGATCTGGTGATTTCAAGGGATGCTGCAGTGATCGCTACTGCTTTTACTGTAACTGTGCAGGTTGCAGAACCCGTTTCCGTGGTTTCCTCTGTCTTGGCATCCTGCTCCTTGGTAACAGTCTTTTTATATGTATAACCTGTAATCTGTCCATCATCGTTTTTCTTTTCGGTACATTTCTTCTTTTCAGAGTCAGAAAGAGCATCATATTCATCTATAGAAATTTCTTTTTCTTCTGTCTCCTCTGTCGGACTCTGTTTTGTGGTAGTTACTGTCTTTTTCGTTATTGTATACGTAATTGTTGCAGTTCCGGCTGACTTTGCCGTCACCTTACCGCCGTCTACCGATGCCACATCTGTATTAGAAGATGACCATTCTGTCTTGTAACTGTATTCTTTGGTTACATCCCCGTTTTCTTCTTTGGAATCTGTAAAAGAAGTACCTGTCAGTGTCTCAGAACTTCCCACGTACAGTTCTGTGCTGTTCTTGTTCAATGAAACATTTATGCCATCAAATAAATAAATACTTCTTCCCAGTCTTGAAGATGCTGACGGATCCTGAATCGTAGTCTTATCTACCGGCAGGTAGCCTTCTGTTCCACTGATCAGATTCTTGGTAGATTCTACCCATTCTACTGTATCTGTCAGTTTTACTTCCTCCTTGGAAGCATC
>OKVF01000043.1_pt1 | contig 139588 bp, 148 predicted proteins | sample 1604831 | NCBI WGS metagenome assembly OKVF01 (sample SAMN01760980, study PRJEB22395) | human gut metagenome
ACATCTTTGTATTGTAATAAATTCTTTTCAGCTAAATCTTTACTTCCCAATAGCATGCCTCCTTTTATCAAATAGAAATAACAAGGAGAACGGTTTTGCTCCCACTCTTGTTTGTAAATATACTAGCACGCAATGGAGAAAAAGTCAATATATTTTATTACAATCGTAAAGCGACTTGCGCCCGCTTGAAAGAAAGTTAAAAACAGCATAAAGGGCGAAAAAAAGTAAGAAAAAAGAGGCGCAAAACGACTTGATGATGAAGAGGGGCGTATTGCGCTGAAAGTTTTTGAAAAGTGAAAAAAGTGGGGGTGGTCAGATTACGGAAAAAACAGAATCACAGTGCAAGGTTTCTGGTGGTGATACAGTTGGAGGTTTAATTGGTAAAACACAGTATGTTAATAGTTGGAGAGATGCTTCATATACCACTTGCAAATTGGACGGGACAAATTAGGGAGGAATACTGTTTGGATGTTTTCCAACCACAGATTATAATTGTTCCGACGTAAAAGTATATTATCCAAAAGAATGTTATGAGGAAAAGGGATGGCAGGATACCGGTTGTGACTTGAATGGGGGCGGCAGTACGAAAAATTATTTTACAAATGCCGCGAGACCAAAGGAATCCGTTTTGATGTCGTAGCAATTGCTGACCGTGCTTTTTATAAAAACAGAAAAATTCGCCGTGCTCTAATTGGCACGAACATAAAGTCAATCGGGAAAATGGCGTTCTACGGTACAAAGCAGTTGAGGTACATAGATATTAGAACGAAAAAACTGAAAGCCATTGGCAAAAAAGCGTTTATTGGAATTTATCCGGCGGCGAAAATTAAAATTCCTCGTACGAGAAAGAAAAAGTACATCAAATTACTTGCCAATAAATACGGTTAAATGAAAAAGCAGAGAGTTCACAAAATGGAATTCTCTGCTTTTCCCTTGGTGTTACATTTAAAAATTGCTGCCGTTCCAGCCCCAGTCGTTCACACCGTGGTAAGTGACATAAACTTGATTTCCCGGGATGGAAAGCTCTTCACTTAAAATGTCGCAAATAACTTTTGTCATTTCTGAATAGGCAGACGGAGATGCCTGACCAAACAGACTGACAGAAACATATGCTCCCTTGTCCAATTTCGAACCGCCCATGTACAAATCGTAATTATCTTCAAATCCAACCATCAGATACGTTTCCGATTTGTTTAAAATTTGGATAGCCTCACCAAGTTTTGTTTTGATAGCTTCCTCTTTTTTCGGGGTGAGCGATACGGTAATTTTTGAATCAATAAATGGCATAAAAGTACCTCTCTTTCTTTTTTATGATATAAGTCAAAGGGATTCCAGAAATTTAAGCATAGAACTTAACTGTGTACCATTTAAGCGTTCTGCATAGCGGAGTAAGCGAAACCTCGTTTCATTCAGATGAACCGAAGTGGTGTCTTCCTCCATAAAAAATTCAGACATAGAAATATTAAATGCATTGCATATTTTTTGCAAAGAGGGAATGGACGGCAATGTGTTTTTACGATACCAGGCTGAAATCGTTGATTGTGTGATGCCGGACTGCTGGGATAATTGATATTCGGTCCAGCCACGCTCCAGCCGTAATTCCACGATACGGTCTAATACATTCATTGTCAAACCCCTTTCTTAGGTAAATTCATAAATAATATTATACTTGGTATTGCAAAATAAAGCAGTGTAAAATAACGTAATTAAATAACGTAAATATGAAATCGGTAAAGAGTAATGTATTAGGGGAGGAGTTTTGGCTGAGATAAAAAAACGGAAAGCGATTTTGACGAGGGGGCGTATACTAAAGGGGGCGTATACTAAAAAAATGCAGTGGGGGCTTTTTCTTTCATAGATTACCAATATATGTTATAATGACCTTTGAAAAATGAGGGGAAATAGGATATGAAATTATTATTTGTACTTGTTGGACTAATTTTGTTTTGCAAAGGAATTGAAAAAGGCAGTAATTGGTTGTTCTTTGGTGGATTAATATTAATGATGTCCTTTTTGATGTGGCAGCTTTTTGATAACTGGTTTTTGGTTTCGCTGTTGGCGTAGACGGACACGGAGGCAGAGAGAACTAAGGTGTGGAAAAGAAAGGAGAGTTTGAATTTGAAAATTGCTACATATAATATATGGAATTCAGAAAGTGGAATGCCATATAGAATTAAATATATAGTAAATGAAATAAAATTAATAAATGCTGATGTGATATGTCTTCAGGAGGTATCAAGTAGAAAATTGGCTGAAGGTATTGCAACAAATGCTGATTATCCCTATTGGTATTTTGATAATTCTCAAAAAATAGCGGTTGTGAATGTTCATCTTCCGTGGGATAGTGTATTAAGCAGAGAGCATCAAATTATAAAAATTGTCAACGCAGTGGATAAAAAAACATACGATTATGTTTATATGGCGGGTGACTTTAATTGTAGTGATTTCTCGGATGTACAGCGGTTTTTATTAGGAGAATGCACATTGAATAATTGTGAATCCTTACCGTGTTGGTTTGATTTGGCATCTGCATATGCGGAAATTACTGATAAAAAGGCTGAGAATACTCTTGATTTTTGGAAAAATCCTAGATTTAAAGGAAATACGGTAGAGACAAATTCAAGATTTGACAGAATTTTATTGCAAAATACATATCCGCAGCCATTTCCTGTTTTGAGCAGGTGCAACGTATTTGGCACAGCAATTTATGAAGATATAGCATTGGCAGCAAGTGATCATTATGGTGTAGTAGTAGAAATGGAATAATTTTAGGATGGTGTTATTATGTATGAGGATATTTGGGAAAAATTATACTGTGAAGCAAGAAAAGTGCAAAAAGAGAGAGTGATTTCTCCGTTTATAGAGGCAGGGGGTGTTGCAGCTGCACTTTTGACTAAGAAAGGTAGTATTTATGTTGGAGTTTGTATTGATACGGCAAGTACACTGGGAATGTGTGCTGAAAGAAATGCGATTGCTAATATGATAACAAATGGTGAGCATCAAATCGATAAAATGGTTGCGGTTGTTGAGGATGGAAGTGTTGGCGCTCCGTGTGGTGCGTGTAGAGAGTATATGATGCAATTAGATAAAGATAGTGGTGACATTGAAATACTTGTGGATTTTGAAAAGAGAAGAATCGTTCGGCTTAAAGAATTAATTCCTGATTGGTGGGGAAAAGAACGTTTTTTAGTTAAAGAATGAAAAGGGGGCTTCTAACCGAAGTAACGCTTTGTATCAGATTTGATGTGCCCCCAAAAAGTTAGACTTTTTGGGGGCACATCATAGTCTTGTTATAGCGTTGCTTGCCTTTCTCAACAAGAGAAAGACAAAACGAAAATAAAAATGCCTATCCTGTCTGAACCATAGGATGTGCGGTGTGCGTAAGGGCATTTAACTTTCGTGGGAGCATCCACTTTGAAGTGGGAGCGTTCCTACATAGTTATAATATCACTGGTAAGGAAATGTATCAAGCGTTTTTTGATAGAACATATAATTTCACATAAAAGAGAATTGTTATGTGTGACAATGGATAATTTTAGAAAGTGGTGTGCTGTATGAAAAATGAAACAAGTAAACGGCTGCAAGACAATTTTGATAAAGACAATAAGCTGAAAAGTGAATTAAATTATGGTATTGCGGACATGGAGGCTGGAAGAGAACTTCCACTGGATGAAGCCATGAAAAAAATAACTGAGTTAAGAAATGTTTTTAGTGGGCTGGAGAAAATAGAGAAACATGACGAAGCTACGTTAGAAGTATATTCTTTACTTGGTCAGGGATATAAGGCGATGCAAGAAGGTCGAAAAAGTTCCATCGATGAAGTGAAGGCGCAAATTCGGAAAAGGAGAGAACAACGTGCCCGTCGTTAAGTTTGCAAAACAACGCTTTTTACCAAATTGTTTAAAAGAGGTTGCAATTTTAGCCTGTTTTACAGCTCTTTTGTGGTAAATCAATGTGTCTAAACAACTCTTTTCGATATGCTAGGGCTTTAACGTTGCATTTTGGCGAGAAAGTTTAAGAAGGAATGCAACGTTTTTGGCTTGGAAATAAGATTAGTGTTGTATGGGTGCATTATTGCAGTTTCTATAACTGGTTCCAGAAATTTTTTATCTCATCGGACGTATAGGGATTTTCGCAAAAACATTCATTTCCTAATCTGCAAAAATTGATTTATCAATTTTGTCTGCTATATTACAACGAATACTGTCAATAGTAACAGTATAGCTTGGTATTTGAATTAAAAAACAGTATGGTTTTGAAAATAAGATATGTAGTAACAAGGAATAAAAGAATTTATTCAATAGTTGTTGTTTGAGTTGACATGTGTTATAATATATTCACGAAAGCACCAATGGCAGGGTGGTAGCCTCCCAAGTTTGTGTACACCGGCTTGCCGGAATACATAGGAAGAGGTGCTGGATGTCCGGTGGACATCCGTTTAGCACGGACCGTAGCAAAGTGAAGACGGTGGCGCTTATGATAGCTTTTGAAAACATTTCGATTTTCATCGTTATATTAACATTGTTATGTGCCTTTGGTAGTCTTGTTATAGCGTTGCTTTACCTTTCTCAACAAGAGAAAGACAAAGCGAAAATAAAAATGCCTATCCTGTCTGAACCACAGGATGTGCGGTGTCCGTAAGGGCAATATTGCTATAAACTTGGAGCATCCATTTTGGAATGGGTGCCGTGCTATATAGTTATAATATCACTAGTATGAAAATATATCAAGTGTTTTTTGATGGAACATATAATTTCACATAAAAGAGAATTGTTATGTGTGACAATGGATAATTTTAGAAAGTGGTGTGCTGTATGAAAAATGAAACAAGTAAACGGCTGCAAGACAATTTTGATAAAGACAATAAGCTGAAAAGTGAATTAAATTATGGTATTGCGGACATGGAGGCTGGAAGAGAACTTCCACTGGATGAAGCCATGGAAAAAATAACTGAGTTAAGAAATGTTTTTAGTGGGCTGGAGAAATTAGAGAAACATGACAAACAAAAGCATTTATATCAATTGATGACTAAACTGAATGAAGCAGAAATTTTTATTCGTGATAACGGTACAATATCTGCTGATGAACTTGAATCAGAACTGGGGGTGTCTGATTGAAACTGTTGAAAGGTGATGCTTATTATGGTAACAAAAACAGCAAGAATTCAACTTCTAGTTGAGAAAATCAAGAAAATTAGGTTATTGTTTTCATCTTTCACTTTTTTTATAATGAAATCATAAAGAGCTCTTTAATCCATTCAAATTAAGGAGGAACAAACTATGATTTCAATTGGAAATACAATCAAAACATTGCGAAAAGCAAAAGGCGTAACACAGGAAGAGGTGGCACGGGAATTGGGAGTTTCATACCAAGCAGTTTCAAAGTATGAAAATGAAGTAGCACAACCGGATATTTCTCTGATTCCATTGTTGGCACAATATTTTGGCGTAACAATAGATGAGTTGTTTGGGTATAAGTTGGATGCATTGACAAACAAAGAGAAATTTGTGCGATTTATGGCAGATAATCAAATCCTGATATTTCAAGAGAGCGGTGGATATTTTATCAATACAGAAAATTTCTCTACCAATGCTCAGATAAGTAAAATCGGAGAAGTATTGGCAGATTGCATATGCGAAAATTATCTTGAATTTGACGTATTAACTGGAATGGCATATCATGGGATTTCTTTTTCGGCAATGGCGGCAAGTGTTTTGTATAACAAATATGGAAAAACCATAAATTATTGTCATGCAAGACAGAATCCTGATAGCAGAGGGCGAATGATATGTGGTCACACATTGCAAGCGGGGGAGCGTGTAGTTATTGTGGACGATGGTGTGTCTACAGGACAAAGTGTAGATAGGTGGATTGAGGAAACAAAAAAATGCGTAGATATTAATGTTGTGGCGTTAGTAACAGTATTCGCTCGCGATGATATGCCTGGTGGAATTGGAAGACATCTGTTAGAAGAAAAATATGGTATGAAAGTGTATTCTGTAATTTCCGATCAGGATATTCAAAAAGCGTTAGAAAAGGGAATTGTTCGAAGATAAGATTTTAGAATGGTCGAGAAAGTTCCATCGATGAAGTGAACAATCCATCTCGGTCTTGATGAATATGGCAACTCTGCAGCATAACGCTTTGCTTGTTGAAAAGGAGTCAACAAGGTACTGAAAAGAGGTAACAGAAGAAGAAAAGGCGAAGGACGGAAGTTCTTCAACCACAGGAATGTTACCTGTGGATTTTTTTGTTATAAAGGAAAACAGATACTAGAAAATTCAATTTAAGTACCAAATATATCATAGAATAATCTTACAGATAGGGCTATAATTAAAATATTATTTTAATCAATTTAGAAGGAGGTAATTATGCAAATGGCAAGTAGAAAAGTAATCGCAGGCCTTATGGTTTTGGCTCTTTGTATCACAACACTATCCAGCGCCGGAAGTGATGTAGAAGCAAAGGCTAAGGCTTCTCTTAAGACCAAGAAGATTTCTGTTAAGGTTGGAAAGAAAAAGAGTATATTGATCAAGAATAAAACTAAGAAACATTCTTATTCTTTTACCAGCAGTAACAAACAAGTGGCAAAAGTAACATCAAAAGGGAAGGTTACCGGAATAAAAGCTGGAAAAGCGACTATAACAGTAAAAGAAGTTTTGAAAAAAGGTAAAAAGAAAAAAGGTAAAAAGAAGAAAAGAACATTGGGAAAGGTTAAAGTTACGGTAACTGGCATGAAAAAGAAGAATGTAGCAACGCCAACACCGGAAACGGTAAACAAGGCAACACCTACAGCGACACCGTCTGCAACAACACCGGTTGAGCCGACAGCATCAGCAACGGAGCCGGCAGCACCAACACCGATCGTAACGAGATCTCCTGCACCACGTCCAACATTGGCGCCTGGTATGCCGGAATTAGATAAGAACAATCTTACTGTAGCGGACTATCCTGGTATTGCATCCGATGTGCCGGATCTGGATATAATTCGTGTTGGTCAGAACTACTACATGGTAAGTACAACGATGAACCTTGTTCCTGGTGTCCCTGTTATGAAGTCGACAGATCTTGTTCATTGGGAAATTGTAAACTATGCATGTAACCGTTTCCCGGACAAGGATTTATTTAATCTTGAGAACGGACAGCAGACATATAAGAATGGTTCCTGGGCAGCATCATTAAAATACAATGAAAAAACAAAACTTTTCTATGTAATCTACAATGTTAACAATGATGGTTTTTATTGTTACACGACACCGGATATCGAGAATGGTACGTGGAAAGCATATTACATACAGACAAGTTTCCATGACCCGGCATTGATCTTTGACGGTGACGGAATGTATGTTATCTACAGTGGAAATAACATTCAGAAGATTTCTTTAAAAGAATCATCGGCAGAAGGTGGAATTGGAAAAGTTGTAAAAGAAGGCAGTTCAAGAGCGCTGTTTAATAAGACATTGGGCGGATTCAAGTGGTCTTTATGGGAAGGTGCTCATGCTTATAAGATTGGTGATTACTATTACCTTATGATCATTGGTTCTTATGGAAGCTGGTTCCGTAGAGAAGTATGCTATAGAAGTAAAAAATTGTATGATAGTAAGGCGTCAGACTGGGAAGCTCAATTGATCTTTGAAGGCTCTACATATGAGTATGGAACCGGTATCGCACAGGGTGGTATTGTGGACACGATCTATGGTGACTGGTATGGATTCCTTTTCCAGGATCATGATGGTCTTGGTCGTGTTCCGTCTATACTTGCTGTAAACTGGGATTATGTTGATACAAAGAATAACAAGTATTATCCAGACTGGCCGATGATGGGTTACTATGATGATAAAGGAAACTTTGTAAATTGTCTTGGAACAAGCCAGAAGGTTAAGAATCCACTTACTATCCAGTTGAATAAGAGTGATAAGGAAAGTTACATTGTTGGTGATGATGATTTCTCCTATCCGGATTTTAAGGAAGGTGACAGCCTAAAGAAAGTATGGCAGTGGAACCATAATCCGGATGACGCCAACTGGTCAGTAACAGAAAATCCTGGTTATTATCGAATTAAAAACGGTAAGGTAGCAGGGAATATCTGGTTTGCAAGAAACTCTCTGACACAAAGAACGGTAGGGCCTAACTTTACATCAGAGACATGCGTTTTGACAGAAAATATGAAACCGGGTGATTATGCAGGTCTTGCTGCAATCAGTGCACACTATGGAATGGTTGGTGTAAAATGCGATGAAAATGGTAACCGTTACGTATTCCAGGGCTGCAATAGTGATACGAATAGTGGTGCAAAGGCGAAGAAAGAGGATAAGATAAAAGAAAATGCTGTTTCTGAAGAAAAGATCGAAGGAAACGCACCAGTATATCTTAAGATTGAGTATGCCTTTAATACAGGCAAGACAAGAGCAGATAAAGCAAACTTCTTCTATAGTTTAGATGGAGAGAATTGGAAGAGCATAGGCGAAACATTCTCACTTGGATTTGATACTGCGACAACATTTATGGGAACAAGAAGCTGGCTTGTAAATTATGCAACAAAAGAAGCTGGTGGATATGTTGATTTTGATTATTACAAAGTAAAATAAAATGATACCATTTCTGCCGGCAAGATTGTCTTGCCGGCAGTTTTTTTATTGTGCGCCTTGCGGCGCACGTTTCTAATGGGTGAAAGTCCCTAATCCGCCCTAGTAGTGGGAAGGATACAGCCAAAGACAAGGGGGCCATCGTGAGGTGGAATCTGAAGGAAGTCGGATGGTAAATGTGGCAGATAGGTGGAGAGAAAGAAACGTGTGGTTCCAAGGCAGATTCATTTGAATTTCCACCTTTCCAGAAAACAGAAATCAGATAGATTTATACGAGAATCGTAAAAAATGAAAATTTGTTAGAATTTTGATTAGAACAAACGGAATTTTTGCAGTTTTTCAGAAAGAAAAAGGCTGAAAAACACTCATAAAATAGAATGTTTTCAGCCTTGGAATTGAAGTGCATACAAGCGTTTCTCCGAAACGCTTGTCCCACGGCTATCGCCGTATATACGCGGATTGTGATGCGTCTGCCTGCGAGCAAACTCGCGTCAGCCGCCCACACCCCGCTATGCACTTCTCTTAGCTTTCGTGCGGATAACAGGACTTGAACCTGCACGGGATTCCCCACTAGAACCTAAATCTAGCGCGTCTGCCAATTCCGCCATATCCGCAAACAAGTGAAATTATAACAGACAAGAGATAGGCTTGTCAAATTTATTCGTGCAAAATGGGAAAGATAGTGTTATACTTATTACAAATGATGTTGGAAATAAAGAGAGAAAGGACGATGAGAGTATGGGAGCATTAGTAGCACTTGGTGTATTTACGGCGATTGCCATTGTAGCAGTGATTGTTGTGGTTGCTGCGGTAGCTGCGATTGTGGCAGGCGTTACGGATTCGACCAAAGAAGAAGAGGTATAAAGGATGGAACGGTCAAAGAAAACTTCATTTGATTTTTATATGCTGCCACTGGTTCTTGCCGTGGCAGTTGTTCCCTTATTGACAATGATGACAGCGTATTCATCGGGAATTGGGAAATATACATGGGCGTCCGGCGGTTCATTTGTTGATTTTTTTCTTGGCTTTAAGCGGGGAGCACTGATTCTTTTAGGAGCTGTGATTATTATTTTGTTTTGTGCTGCGCAGTGGATGCGGGTGCAGGCAAAAGCGGTGTGGACGACTAAAAATCAGAAAATTGTTTTGATTTTACTGGCAGTATTTTGGGGTGTTACCGCAATATCGGCATTGCTTGCGGATGAAAAAATAGATGCGTTATTCGGTGGATTTGAGCAAATGGAAGGGATACTTGTGGTGACTGCTTATGTTGCTCTTTTTTGTCTTGCTTATTTTCTTTTATCGAGTGAAAATAAAATTCAAGTGATTGTACATGCGCTATTAATTGGGTCGCTGATTCTTTCTGTTTTAGGGGCGTTACAGGCTTTTGGTGTGGATTATCTGGCAAATGATGTCACAACGCCATTTTTTACCATGTTTATGCATACGCTGCCTAAGAAGTTTAATGGAATTACGGCAAGTTTTGGAAAAGGGGTTTCTTATGCAACACTTTACAATCCTAATTATGTTGGGTCCTATGTGGCACTTGTGCTTCCGCTTACCATTTATGAGGCGGTACAGGATGAAAAAAACAGATATAAAATTGTGGCGGCGGCGTCCGCTGTGTGCCAGCTTATTATGCTAAAGGGTTCCGGTTCGCTTGCCGGGATGGTTGGTGTAGGTGCGGCAGTATGCGTGGCGGTGTTGTTTTTGTTTTCGGATATCCATAAAAATAGGAAGATTCTTTGTGGCGTATTTGTTGTGGCAGTCGGACTGGTAGCTTTGTTTTTGTGGAAAAATCCGACATTCTTTTGCTCTGTCATAAAGGGAAATGGAGAGCCGTGCAGCAGCCATATTTCTTCTATGATTTCAGATGGCACGAGTGTGAAAATTACATTGCATTCAGGAAAAATGATTACACTTCGGTGGGATGCCGATGCAACGGTTTACGAATTTGAGGCTTTGAATGAGAATGGAAAAAAGATTGAAATGACAGGCGATTCCTTCAGTGGTGTTAAGTTAAAAGGGGATGCGTATCAGGGACTTTTGTTTGAGGCGACTAAGCGTCAAATTACGTATCAAGAACAGAAAACTTATTTTGATGTATTGCGTCTTACGGTGGATGATAAATATTCGTGGGATTTTGCTATGCTTGGTGTGGGGCTGCGTTACATTAACGGAGTTGGGAAGCCGGATATGCTTCACTATGTGGAATCTTTTGGTATGGAAGGACATTATGATTTTGCGTCAAACCGTGGCTATATCTGGTCGCGCACATTTCCGTTGTTGAAGCGTGCATTACTTCTTGGGGTAGGTCAGGATAATTTTGCGTATGCATTTCCGAATGATGATTATGTAGGAAAAGTGAATTGTGGTTTCAATGAACAGATTGTTACAAAGCCACATAATATGTACTTGCAGATTTGGGTTCAGGATGGACTGCCTGCGCTGCTTGCATTTTTAGCGTTGTATCTGCTGCTTTTTGGCAGAACCATCCGTAAATGTTTCAAAAAAGGAAAATGGAATCATAGTCAGAAAATTTCTTTGGCATTTCTGTGTGGAGTCAGCGGATATTTTGTGGCGGGGCTTGCCAATGACTCATCCATCTGCGTGGCACCGGTATTTTGGGTTTTGTTTGGGGTGGCGTTTGCTGTTTTACGCAGCGAATAAAAATTTTTGAAAAAATTAGCACTCACCTCTTGACAGTGCTAACAACGAGTGCTATATTATAACTGTGTTATATATATGATAGAACATACAAGAGATTGTATTTCACTGAAACTGAAGGGAGTGAACGACATGAACATTAGTAAATTTACACAGAAATCAATGGAGATTGTAAATAATCTTGAAAAGACGGCGTACGATTTTGGAAATCAGGAGCTGGCGCAGGAGCATTTGTTATACAATATGCTGACGGTCGATGACAGCTTGATTGTCAGTCTGTTAAAGAAGATGGACATTGACCCGGTCGTTTTCCAGGCGCAGGTGGAAGGCTTGATTAATAAACGACCAAAAGTAGAAGGCGGTCAGATTTACGTTGGCAATGATTTGAATAAAGTTCTGATTTATGCCGAAAACGAAGCAAAGGCAATGGGTGATGAATACATTTCCGTGGAGCATTTGTTCTTAAGCATGCTTCGTAAAGCATCACCGGAGATAAAGAAGTTATTTAAGGAATTTAACATTGACAGGGAAAGATTTTTGCAGGCTCTTTCTCAGGTGCGTGGCAATCAGAAGGTGACGACAGATAATCCGGAGGCAGTTTACGAGAGTTTGTCTAAGTATGGAACGGATTTGGTGGAGCAGGCAAAGGATCAGAAATTAGACCCGGTAATTGGACGAGATGAAGAAATCCGTAACATGATTCGTATTTTGTCGCGAAAGACGAAAAATAATCCCGTTCTGATTGGTGAACCGGGTGTTGGTAAAACTGCCGTAGTTGAGGGATTAGCACAGCGTATTGTGCGCGGCGATGTGCCGGAAGGCTTGAAAAATAAACAGGTATTTGCGCTGGATATGGGTGCTTTGGTAGCCGGTGCGAAGTACCGTGGTGAGTTTGAGGAACGTCTGAAGGCGGTGCTTGAGGAAGTGAAGGAAAGCGATGGACAGATTATTTTGTTTATCGACGAACTTCATACAATTGTCGGTGCCGGAAAGACAGATGGTGCAATGGATGCCGGCAACTTGTTAAAGCCAATGTTGGCACGTGGCGAGCTGCACTGTATCGGTGCGACAACATTGGATGAGTACCGTATGTATATTGAAAAAGATGCAGCTTTGGAACGTCGTTTCCAGCCGATAATGGTGGAAGAACCGACGGTAGAAGATACGATTTCAATTTTGCGTGGATTGAAAGACCGCTATGAAATTTTCCATGGAGTAAAAATTACCGATGGCGCACTTGTGACAGCGGCAACACTGGCAGACCGTTACATCACGGACCGTTTCCTGCCGGATAAGGCGATTGATTTGGTGGATGAGGCGTGTGCACTGATTAAGACAGAACTTGACTCGCTGCCGACGGAACTCGATGAGACCCAGCGAAAGATTATGCAGCTGCAGATTGAGGAAGCGGCGCTGAAAAAAGAAACTGATAACTTGAGTAAGGGACGTCTTACCGAACTGCAGAAAGAGTTAAGTGAACTACAGGAAGACTTTTCGGTTAAAAAGGCACGCTGGGACAATGAGAAAGCAGCCGTTGATAAAGTTCATCAATTGAAAACGGAGATAGAAAATACGAATAATCAGATTGAGATGGCGAAAAACAGCGGTGATTTGGAGCGTGCATCGGAACTTGAATATGGCGAGCTGCCACGTTTGCAGCAATTGATGGACGAAGCGGAAAATGCGGCTAAAACAAGTGACCAGCAAATGGTACACGAAAGCGTTTCGGACGAAGAAATTGCTCAGATTATTTCCCGCTGGACAGGAATCCCAGTTGCTAAATTAACAGAGTCGGAGAGAAATAAGACACTGCATCTGGATGATGAACTTCATAAGAGAGTGATTGGACAGGATGATGGTGTGACAAAAGTGGCAGATGCGATTATTCGTTCCAAAGCAGGCATTAAAGACCCGACTAAGCCGATTGGTTCATTTCTCTTTATGGGACCTACCGGTGTTGGTAAAACCGAGCTGGCAAAGAGCCTTGCCGAGTGTTTGTTTGATAATGAAGCCAATATGGTTCGTATTGACATGAGTGAATATATGGAGAAATATTCCGTGTCCCGTCTGATTGGAGCGCCTCCGGGATATGTTGGTTATGAAGAGGGCGGGCAGTTGACCGAGGCCGTGCGCCGCAGACCATATTCAGTTGTCCTTTTTGATGAGATTGAAAAGGCACATCCTGATGTGTTTAATGTTTTGCTGCAAGTGCTGGATGATGGACGAATCACGGATTCACAGGGCCGTACGGTGGATTTCAAAAACACCATTTTGATTATGACGTCAAACCTTGGCGCAGAATTTTTGCTGGATGGCATTGATGACAATGGAAACATTTCTTCTGAGGCAGAGGAACTTGTGATGTCGCAGTTGAAAAATCATTTCCGACCGGAGTTTTTGAACCGTCTGGATGAGATTGTTATGTTTAAGCCTCTTTCAAAAAGCGATATCCGAGGCATCATTGATTTGCTTGTCAAGGATATTAACCGCAGAATTGAGGATAAAGAAATCTCTCTTACCGTTACAGATAGGGCGCTTGATTATATTGTGGAAAAAGCATACGATCCGGTTTATGGTGCGAGACCGTTGAAGCGGTATTTGCAGAAAAATGTCGAAACTCTGCTGGCGAAGAAGATGCTTGCGGATGAAGTGGCAGTAGGAGATGTGCTTTCTCTGGATGTGGAAAATGATGCTTTAGTAATTCGTAAGGCAGATTAAAACGAAATAATGATTCTTTTGGAAAAACTATAAGGAGATAGGAATATAATTGGTTCTTATTGAATTATAGTTTTTTCTTATGTATACTCTTATTCGTGGGGAAAAATTGAATATTTAAATTTTATTTCAAAAATATAAAACTTTTTTCAAACTTCACTTGTCTTATAGGTAAAAGACACAGAAAGGAAGGATGAAAATGAAAACGAAAATGAGAGGTTTTGTGGCTTTACTAATGGCTGTGATGATTATGGCGGGGATGATTCCGACGCGCAGCGAGGCAAAGAAGGTTACCTATTATAGGACTAAAAAGGTTTTTCTTCAGACAAAGGAAACCAAAATAGTAAAGACGACAAAGAAAATCAAAAAGGTTGTAGGCGTGAATCAGACACTGAAAGGTGTGGCAAAAGGAAAGAAAATTTCCAGTAAAAAAATCAAGTTTACGCCCGGAAAGGCCAGTGGCAATACGGGACTTGATGAAGAGGATATTATGGTAACGTATACGAATGGCAAAAAGCAGAAATTTATTGTAAAAACCGTAAATCCATATTTGGAGAAGATTGCCAAAAAACTTCGCCCGCTTGTGAAGAACCCGGATGAAGGACTTCGGATTATTGCCCGTGAATATGAACAGTGTTATCAAACAGGAAAAAAGGATTATTTTGAACATTTAAAAAGCAATCCGCGCGCATATAAGAACATGCTGAAACGTACAGTAAATAAGAAATATACTTATGAATGGACTGCGTTAGAAAACTTTGGCGGCGAGTGTACCGTGGATGACATTATTAAAAAGGCGACGAAGTCACAGAAAATTGCCCTTATTTTAGAAACGTACTGCGACATGAATATGAAGTATAATAAAGATTCAAAGGGCAGACCGGTTCATGGCGAAGGCGGTGTGAAAAACCGATATAAGGCAATTTATCAGGGAACTTATAAAGGTGTCTGCGGGGAATCGTCCGAACGCTTGTATGAAATTTGCGAAGTGATTGGCGTTAAAGCAGGATTGGCGAGCAATCCAAAGGAGAACCATGAATGGCTTTGCATCGCCGCTGTTGACAAAAACGGCAAAAAATACTGGCAGGGGGTTCCGGCAAGCTCTTACGCAAGATGTTTATTGTGGAAAACAAAAGTGGGAACCGATGGATTTGATTGGGAAGTAAGCAAAAAAAGTTATGGAAAAGATATCTTTAATGTAGTAATTCGAAGAACATATGCAGAAGAGTAAGGAGGAAATGAGAAAAATGGAACAGTATGCAGAAGCGGTGGCAAGTGCGCTGGCAGGAAATCAGGAAGGATATGACTTTTTATATCAGAGTACCTATCAGAAAAAGTTTTTCATTGCGAAAAAATATATGGGAAATGACATGGATGCGCAGGATGTTTTACAGGATGCCTATGTGCAGGCATTTACAAAATTAAATACCTTGCAGGACTATCAGAAATTTCCGAATTGGTTTGGAATGATTGTTGCAAATACGGCGAAAAATGCGCTTCAGAAAAAGAAAATGCTGTTCTTCTCCGACCTAGAAGGTGTAAATGAAGAAGGTGAAGCAATGGAATTAAATATTATGGATACCGATGCGAGCCGCCAGCCGGAAATTGCTTACACAGAAAAAGAAACGCAGGAAATGGTTCATGAAATGTTAGATACACTGCCGGATGACCAGAGAATGTGTATTTTGATGTTTCATTTTGAGGGTGCGAGTATTCGTGAAATTGCGGAGGCAATGGAATGTTCGGAAAATACCGTGAAATCCCGTTTGAATTATGGGCGCAAGGCAATTAAAAAGAAATCCGAGGAATTGCAGAAAAAAGGCTGCAAACTCTACAGTATGGCACCACTTCCGCTTCTTCTTTTCCTGCTTCGCAAAGAAGAGCAGGCATTTTTACAAAACGCTGGCTTTGTGATTCCATCGGCTGCGTCGGTAATGAATCAGGGAGCAAAGATTGCAAAACAAGCTTCCAAAGGTTTTTTAAAGACTGTTGCAGGAAAAGTTACGATGACAGTTGCCGGTTTGGCTGCAATTGGTAGTATAGGAACCGGTATTTTCCTTGGGGCAAATGCGTTGCAGGAAAAACGGACGGCACCGACGCCAGCTCCGGAGCAGCAAGTCCAAGCAACTGCCACAGAGACTCCGACAGCGACACCGGAACCGACACAGACGCCGGTTCCGATAGCGGATAGATGGCGGGATGCCTATCGGAAAATACTAAGTAAGAAATTGAAAGTGAAGGGCTATACCGAAAACGGAAAAACAGGATATGTATCCGATTACAGCTATTTTCTTTATGATGTAAATGGTGACAACATTCCGGAACTGATTGTAACGTGTTTAGGAATTAATTTTGGAACCGGAAAGTATGGTTATCTTGCCCGTTTTTATTCTTACTCCGAAGAAAAGGGTGCATATGTGGCGGGGGAGGTAGACGAGTTGACGGCACGGACTGAATTTTATTACCGGCCGGGAAAAAAAGGTTTGATTATCGAAAGCGGTATTGTGAATATGGGTGAAATACCGGCACGATATGAGGGCGATATGACTGCCTGTGCGATAAAAAACGGTAAGCTTGTCACAAAAGAAAAATCGTACACGTGTGATGCGGAGGAGACAAATAAAGATAAGTACCGTCCAAAAGGAATAAAGACGATTTCATCGGATTCGATAAAAAACAGAAACGATTTATCCGGACTTAAGGTGGCTTATGAAAAATATAAGGAGGCATAAAGATGAAAGAATAAAGGTGCTATTTATCAGTACCAATATGCAACCAGCAAAAAGTTCAAAAAGGCAAAATCCATCCGCAGTTCTTATTCGACTGCTACTACGATGAACAGGCTGGCGAAGAAATATTATTTAAGAGTTCGCGGGTATGTAACCAATAATGGTAAAAATTATTATGGTGCATGGAGCAAGGTAAAAACTATCCACACTGAAAATAAGAAGAGAAGGGCAGTTCACAAGTATGTGAACTGCCCTTTTAAAAAATGCAGAAATCTATTTGCAGAACTGTTTGTCGAAATCCGGGTTGTACGCATAGAAGTTTTTCTTGTTCAAATCATCCTGCAGCAGACGAAGGCTTTCGCCAAAGCGCTGGTAGTGCACCAGTTCGCGTTCACGCAGGAAGCGAATCGGATCGCAGACATCCGGGTCTTTTACAAGACGCAGAATGTTATCATAGGTCAGTCGAGCCTTCTGCTCTGCCGCCATATCTTCATGCATATCGGCAAGCGGGTCACCGGTTGACTGAATGCTGGTTGCGCTCCAAGGCTCACCGGATGCAGCCTGTGGCCAGATGCCGATGGTGTGGTCGATATAATAAGGGGCAAATCCCTGTTCTTCCAATTCTTTTGCGTTTAAGTTTTTCGTGAGCTGGTGAACAATGGCACAAATCATTTCCGTGTGAGCGAGTTCCTCGGTACCGATATCCGTAAGCACACCGGCTACTTTTCGGTTTGTGTTGGAATAGCGCTGGGAAAGGTAACGCATGGCAGCGCCTAATTCTCCATCGGGTCCACCGTATAGCTGAGAGTTATAATTGCGTCAAAGTACCGAAAAATGGTTGGTTTTTTGGCTTGAATTAAAAAACTTTGATTTGTTGTACAATAATTTGACAAATAGACATTTAGCGAATATAATATAGAAAAAAGGAGGTACGTGTTATGGCTACATATGGAGATATTTATCACTAAGAAAGGAACTGTAAAGATGAATAGTTTGTTAGACACAATTGTATCTGGGATTATTTCAGGAATTATGGCATCGTTTTGCTATGCTATGGTAATGTTCTTAGTCAGACCGAGGATAAAGATATCTGAGGATATAGCAAAATGGAGGGATGTTTATTATGTGAAAGTAGTTAATAAAACTTTTTCAACAATAACAGATTTGGATTATTCATTATATTACTGTGTTCATCATGCAGATGGTGTTTCAACAACAACAGAAATAAAACCCATTAAAGAGAAGTTGATTCTTATATCCAAAAATAATCCGTTACGAAAAAAATATTCGGATAATGCATTACAACTTACATACAAAATAGATATGAATAAATTTCCATTGAATGATGAAGATAGATGCCTTGAATTCCATGTGTTAGGAAACCATTGTTTCTCAAATACAAAAAAATGTGTAAAACAAATATTTTTTAGAAAAAATGTGAAAGAAGGGATATTCGAAACAGGAAATTCTGTGAATGTTTTGGTAAATCACAATACAATTGTTGATCCTTCTGTGTTGCAAGACAGCATAAATGCATGAAAATCAAGAAGTTTTTGTTTATATGGAGTATATAAACCGTAAGGTTTTGTAATGGCTGGGCCAACGTAGTTGACCCGGCCTTAGTTTTACTCATCAAACAAATAATAAAAATAGAATTCATCCCTTTCCTTATCATATTCCATATAGTCTAAAATGGATGCAAGTGCGGTATGCTTTTCCAACGTACTGAGCGTATTGTCCTTTAGTTTCAAGATGATTTCTCTAATATCCACGTGGAACTCTTCGGTTGTCGTGATAACGGCAGCAGTTTCAAGTGTCGCAAGTTTTTCCTTGATGGACTTTACTTCGGCATCTATCAGTTCCCGGTTTTCCCGGTATTCCTCTTTGGTATCGATACCGTCAAGGTATGCTTCTTTTGCACGTTGTTTTCGGATGGCAAGTTTATCAAGCAACTGTTCATATTGCGCAGCATCGTTACCAGACGGTTCTTCGACCTTTTCCACTGTGTAGGTAATGTCGCTGTGGCCGTGGTCGACAAACTCCTGCAGGGAATTTAGCAAAGCCTCCTCTGTTTTTGGTGCGCTTGCATTTACGTTTTCGGGGTGGATGCCTTTGGCGTACTTCCAGCAGCAAAAGTAAGGATAGGCACGGGGTAATTTCTTGCTGACACCTCTTTGGTAGCACATGGACGCTCCGCAGATTGGACACCGAAATAATCCACCGGATAAATAATGCGGTAAAAGGGTTTTGCTTCGTCTGCGTCCGGTAGAACCGGGTGCGTATTTTTTTATCCGTTTGCTTATGATGTCCCATTCTTCGTTGGTGCAGAGTGGTTCGTGCTGGCCATCTGATACAATGACATCCTCGGGTGAATTTTCGTAATATCCACCGTGGCTTGAACGGTTCCAGCGGATTTTCCCAATGTAAAATGGGTTCCTTAAAATATAAATGACAACTCGTGCTTCAAAACGATTCCCCTGACGGGTGCGGTAGCCTTGGTCGTTAAGCGTACGTGCTATCGTTGTAGGATTGTATTCGTCCTGGATAAAATACTTTTTGATAAGACGATATATCTTTGCTTCTGGTTCGTATATTACGGGAACGGTATCGCCCTTTTCACGCCGGTACCCTAGAGGTGGAGCACTTTGGTAGCCTCCCTTTTTTGCTTTTTCCTTCATGCCACGCTTTACTTCTCCAGACAATCGAATCGAGTAGTATTCATCCATCCATTCGATGATGCGCTCAATTAAGGGTGCAAATGGTCCATCCGGCAAAGGCTCACTGATTGATACTACCTGCACATTGTTTTTCCGGAGGAGCGATTTGTAAACAATACTTTCCTCTTGATTCCTGGCAAATCGAGAGAACTTCCATGCAAGGATGTAGTCCGGATGATCCTTTTCTTTTGCGAGGGCAATCATATTCTGAAAGGCGGTTCGGTTCTCTGCTTTCTTTCCGGAAATGCCGTTATCCTGAAACCATTGTGTAATCAGAATATTGTGCTGCTTCGCCCACTTTTGGAGTTCGTGTTTTTGTGCTTCCGGGGAAATTTCTTCCTGCATGTGAGTAGAAACTCGTATGTATCCGAACGCTGTTTTCAAAGATTCATTTTGGTTCATAGAATCACCCTTTCTTAAAAAAGGGTATAAAAATACCCTGGTATTTGCAATTTACTACCAGAGCTGATATAATATGATTGCTTTCGTGGATATATCAGCAATGGTATATTCATTTCCCTCCTGTTGGCGCAGGGGGGATTTTTTACTGAATATTATTGACAAGTCTTACATAAACTTGTATAATGACACTTGTAAATCGGAATTGAATTCCGATAAAGTGTGAAAAGAACATAGGACATTAAATGTTCTTATTTATTGAAGAAAGCCAGTAATGTTTCTGATTATGTCAGGAAAAAGTTTACTGGTTTTCTTTATTTGTTTTCCATTAAGTCAATGTACATGATGCATCGAAGAAAATGGGTAGAATACTTATCATAATTGTATATTTGAAAAAGTTTCTTACATTCTTCTTTAATATCTTCAATGCGAAAATTACGTATATTCCTTAATAGAAGCGCTGATTTCTTGTCGAATTCAGGTATAGTTTCAAGAGCGTTATGCAAATCATTCAAATTTTTAAAGGAGTCTAATTTTTGTAATCTCCGCTCAAGGTTTTTCGAAACTATTTTATCATATGAGTCATGAGAGGCGATGTATATTCCTAATTTGCTATTTGGGTCAATGCCGCATGAAGCACCTCTCACATATTTAAAAACAGGCATTAGACGATTAATCGCAATTGACCTAAAGCGATCCTGACACATTGCATTACAATCAAGATTCTTATTATTAAATAAGATATCCTCCAAGATACAGTTAGTATCTAGAATTCCATAGCCTAATTTGCCAAATAGGGTTTCTTTTTTCCCAATTGCTATAGCAAGCGGCTTATTTTTTAAATCAATATCATTTAAATCGTCAATGTCAATTATTACGGAATTTATTTCTTCATTTGCAGTGTTTTGTTCTACAATAGTTTTTACAAGCATTTTTGTTTCTCTGATGCGAGATGGAGAAATTCCAGGTGTGATTTTGTTTAGTGTTTCGTACACTAATAAGTAGTTATCAGTTTCGATTTCTGTAATAGGTATTTGTGAACCGTTAAGGGTTGTTATTACACGCTTTACTTCTTTTAATTGCATTTCTCCTTTTTTGTAACTAATAAAAACAAAATGATTTTCGATATTTTCTAATTCCTTTGGTGTAAGGCAAGATAAAAAATCTAATATTATATCTTGAATGTTTTTATCAGTAAAAGAATAACCAAGAAAAATGATTGGCGATTCAGCAAATAATGTAAGCATTTTTGCAATAAAAAGTTTTCTGCTTACATTGAAGTTATCATAATCTTTTTTTGTAATCATAATTGATTCAGCATCTAATGCACTACCATGTATTTTATATATTTCGGCTATATTATAACTGTCTGATGAAAATAGTTCGTTCTGATGACAAAATACTTGATAGTCATTAGGAAAAATTTCTTGTTCTAGGAATAAATCGTAATTGGTAGTTATAACAGCAGATATTTTGTTTTTTAATAAACGAAAGGCATTTAATTCATCCGCAAGGGCAGGGCTCTGATGTAAAGTTCTTTTTTTGAAAAAGTGAGCCAAATACATTTTATAAGGGGAAATACCTTGTTTTACCCATCGAGGATCCTTTCCTCCTATGTTTAGTTTAATCTTACGTGCGTAAAAGGCTGCGTTAAATTCATTCTCTATAATTGTAGCAAAATTTGTGTTGATATCAAATTGATTATCAAATTTTCTGGATAGTGCTTCAAGATGTCCCTGATATTGGTATGGATCATCTGAGATTTTTTTGTAGGAAAATTTAAGCAGATGCTCCCAATCAGGATAGTTGTATAGGTATCTTTTTGAAATGCCAGAACCAATAAAAAGTACAGGCATACGGTGGCTTTCTACTATTTTGTCTAATACGTTAGTTGTCATATGATCATCCTTTCTTATAATATTGTTATATCTCAGTACTTCTGTCTATTTTCAATTACCTTACCGATTACTTTAACCGGCTTTTCCAATATTTCGTCATTCGTAAAATATAACGGCTCGTAAGCTGGATTAGTTGGCATAAGTCGAATTCCATCTTCGTATTTTAATAATCGTTTGATAGTTGCATTATCACCATTGACCATAACAATGGCAATTTCACCGCTTTCTACATCGTCTTGTTTCCTGACAATTACAATATCACCTTCGCAAATACGTGGTTCCATTGATGAGCCTTTTACTTGTAGAGCAAAGTATTCACCTTTGGCAGCAGTGACGGCATCTATTTCTTCGTAATCGATAATATCCTGTATTGCTTCGATTGGAACACCAGCAGGAACGGAACCGAGAACGGGAATGGTTGTTGGTTTTATTTTCGATTCTGATTTGTCCTCTATCAAATCGGATTTCAATATATGAAAGTAGTCTGCAAGCAATTGAACTTTTCCCATTCGGGGTATGGCTATTCCTTGACACCATGTATTAAATGTTTGAGGAGATACATGTATAGCATCAGCCACTTCTTTTTGTGATTTACCTGTTTTCTCAAGAAGTGTGTTTAAATTTTTTGAAAAAATTTTTCGTTCGTTTAATTCGGACATTTTAATCACCTCCTAGATTATATAAAGCATATCACCTCATATGAGCGTAAACCTCAATCATATCGGCAGAAGCACAATTATCAAAATCGTGTTCTTCAATATGCTGTAGTGCATGAGCATAGGCTTCTAGATGTGTCTCGTGCGAATGGTTTACATTCAATACGATAGTATAAGACATATCTGGATTCATAGTAACAAATTCTTTGATATGATTTGGCAGTTTTAAGAAAAGTACCTGCACATCGTCCCGCATTTTAATAATATCATCCCCCATTATTTTCTAAACTTATCTAACATTTTTGCAACAAATTCGATATCCTCTTTACTAATATTGCGTGAAGCGTCAAACAAAACTTTGTATTCAGGATTTTTGTGAAGAAAGTCGGCAGCTTCTCTTGCGTCCTCGTCAAGATAGTAGGTTTGCTGCTCTTGTGTTTCTGGCTTATCTTCTATTAAATCGGAACGGTTGCAATTAAATATTTCACACATTGAATCGACTTTATCCATTCGTGGTGTTTTTATCCCATTACACCAGTTATAGACAGAAGTTGTTCCAACACCCAATCGTTTTGATAATTCTAATTGCGTCATATTGTATTTACTAAGATAGTAACGTAATCTCTTCGAAAAGATAGCATTAAATTCTTCTACAGACATTATGTCCACCTCCTTGAAGTAAATTATACACTAAAAGTGTTTGTGTAGCAACATAAAATATAAAATAATTTCACTTTAAGTGTTGACACACACTTAAAGTGATGGTATAATTGGGGTGAATTAGAAAAAGGAGGTTATAATGTGACAAAAAATCAAGTAACTAAATTTCAAATTTCACTTGCTGCTGCACGAGTTAATGCAGGACTAACGCAAGCGGAAGCGGCTGAGAAAGCGCACGTTAGCAATAAAACAATAAACAATTGGGAGAATGGGAAAGTATCCCCATCGTTTGCTAATGTAGAGCTTCTTTGTAGGATATATGGTATATCATCTGATTATATTTTTTTGCCTACAAAATCCACTTAAAGTGATAACAAGAAAGGAGACTCCAATGAAAAGAAAATCGAATGAAAGAGAAATAAAAATACCAGTAAATACCATGGCAGATGAAGTGATAAGTCGTTTAGGATTTGTGCCAACTTCAAAAAGAGTAATGCCTGAGCCAACAAAAGAGGAAGCAGATAAAATGGCAGATGTGCTACATTGGTTCTATCGAAATCACAGGGAGGAGATAGATATAATGGTAAGGATGCAAACGGCAAAAGAGAATAAAAGAGATATGGTTCTGGCAGTGGTTGTTTTGGGACTTATATGTGTTGCAATCATTGCGTTAGCTATATATCTTAGATTTTTTATATAAGTTTCCAAAAGCATGTAAAGATAAGCGTGAGAATGGAAGAAATACAGGCGACTATACTGAGAACTAGAGAAGTCCACCACTGAATCAGCTGAAATTTGTGGTTTTCGACATAGGTAATGCCACTAGGTGTAATGATTAAGTGTGTATCGCTATATAACTCATTACGTTTTTGGTTATAGGAATTAACATATTTTATGTAATCGTTATCACGAAGCCAATCACAAAGCTCCATTGTATGAGCGTCATTTTTAAAGATGGGGTGCTTATTGGAATAAATAAAAGTTATGCCCTTTTTGCGACACATATAAAGATGGTTGAGTAAACGATAATACTTTTTTGGTAATTGATGAAACATAAGAATTTTCCTCCAAAATTGTTTTAATAACAGTATAAGGGAATCAGAAATGAAAATCAAGATAAAGCCGGTGAAATGAAGATAACAGAGGTAATACTCTAGGGTCCAAAATAAAGAAGCCTGCTGCAGTTCGTGAATATGGCTGAGTACCATCTGCATTTTGTTGGACCCTAAAGTATTACCTCGGCAGAACGATGATAACACAAAATAAATAAGAAGCATACATTAAATTGAGGTGATGAGGTCAATGAAAATAAATAATTATGTGAAAATCCGTGGTACTTATGTGCCTACATCGAGCCTTACGAAAGAGGAGTGGCTGGAGGTATCCGGTACCATATTGGACCGTTTCGCCGGGAAACTGGGATATAAACGGGAGGAAAAAGTGGGCGCTGATTTGGTAGGAAGCTAATCCGGTTCGAGCCCGGCAGTGCCATTTCGCCCATTCGGCGGGCGAACTCAAGACAAGTGACCTTTCCGGTGATTAGGTGGTCCGTAAATGTGAAATCTGCCGGAGTAGCGGACAAGCTGTCACGTACCCAGCACCGCTACTAAGGAATGTTAGCTCAATGGTCAGAGCACCCGGCTCATAACCGGACGGTTCAGGGTTCAAGTCCCTGACATTCCACTAATGCGCATTACAAAGATGGAGGTGAGAAAGGTGAAAAAACAAAAGAGCATTATATGCTTTATTACAATTATCGCCCTGGTTATATGTATTATGACTGCGTGTGCGGTAAGAGATTTACATATACAGGAAACCGTATTGTTTTTGGTTTCTGCTGTATGGGTAGCATTGTTTACGGTTGCTAATTGGAAGAAATTATGGAAGTGAGGAATTTGAGTATGTTTGAAAATCTTTTACAAAAAGTGATGGAACTGAATGAAATGCCGGGAGTGGATGTTTACTTATGTGTCAATGGAGAGACACAGGTAATGGCATTGTCGGTAATGCAAAATAAGACTCTTGTATATCAAAACAGATTCTTTTTTTCGAGACTGGATAACAAGGTAAAGGAAGTAACGGAGCATTTGGAAAAAATGCTGGAGGTAGCAGGATGTGGAAAGAATATTACACCGACGGTGTGACGAAGCGGACGGATTCGCTTTATATATGTTCCTGTTCTTGTGGTAAGTGTTATTGGAGCTGCACTTATCAAAAACAGTGCTCTGAATGTGGACGGGACCTAATATCATGTGAACCGGCAAGTAAAAAAAGAACGGTCAAATAAATGACCGCTCAAAGTTGTACAGATACAATTAAAACACACTATTTAGTATATCATGTATGGCTTTGAAAAGCAAGAAAAACGGACAAGGAAGCCGTTTTTTCTAACTCGATAAGGGTATTATTTCTAGCGTAAAGGAAGATTGTTTATGCCATACATAGAGAAAGTGACAAGAGCAGGACGAACTGTTTTGTACGAGAGGAGTTACTCTTCACATATACATCCACCTGGTGCTACCCGGTCGGAAAAGATGAAGGACACCAAGGAATCACAGAAAAAAATAAATTTAAGAAAAGCCATTACGGAATTAACAATTCTAATGAATGCCAATTTCGTGCCAGGTGATTATCACATAACGCTGACTTATGAAAGAGATAAACGAGCAGAGACGGTGGAAGAGGCGAAGAGGGACAGAAAGATATTTCTTGACCGTTTGCGTCGGCGTATGAAAAAAGAAAAAGAGATATGCAAATACATAGTGGTAACGGAAGTTGGAGTTCGTGGTGCACTGCATCATCATATGGTGATGAATCAGGTGCCGGTAGAGTGGATTCGGCAAGCGTGGAAACATGGACGTATTGATATACGACCATTAGATGATACGGGGCAGTATTCGAAATTGGCAGAGTATTTTGCCAAATATACCATTCGCTTCAGAGAACTTGGAGGGAAAGGTCGAGCCTGGACAAGAAGCAAAAATCTTTTTCGGCCGGAGACAAAAAAGAAAATAGTAAAAAACAGAGGATATTTTCGGGAGGAGCCGGGTACAAGAAAAGGTTATTGGCTAGATAAGCGAACAGTGTGTTCGGGTATATCAGAACTAACCGGCTGGAACTTCCTACGATATATTCTGGTTAAGAATGATGGAAGGAGGGGGTCGCCATCATGAGAGTAGATATTTATATAACATCCCAGTTTACCGGGAGAGTAACGAGAGGACATGGAGTTTATGGAATTGTTCTTGTTACGGAAATAAACGGAAAAAAATATGCGAAAGCTCATATGGCAGGATGGAATGATATTTCATACCAAAAATTGAGTGCAAGGGCAGTAGTGGATGCCATACAGTGTATGAACACGTCCGCACAGGTAGTAATTCATTTGGACAATGCGTATGCCGAACATATGGCAAAAAAAGGAAGTGCTGATGGAAACGCATACAGTGAACTTTGGTCAACATTTTATAAAAAATCAAAAGAGATGGAACAAGTCAAAGTAGAACGGTGTTCAAAACATGAGTATACGGAGTATTTGCATCAGAGAATGAGAGAAAGACAGTATACAGTAATGGAGGACCGATAAGGAGGAATAAAGATGGCAAAGTCAATTATGCAGATGGATTGGGACACATGTTACTTGTGTGGAAGAAATCGGATAGCGGATCCATGTGGTTTGGAAGAACATCATGTGTTTGGTGGAGCAAATCGAAAGTTCTCGGAAAAGTATGGACTTAAAATTCATATTTGTGGAGAGCGTTGCCACAGAAATGGAAAGGATGCCGTTCATAAAAATAAAACGGTTGATATGGCAATCAAGGCAGCAGGGCAAAAGATATTTGAATCGGAATGTGGGTCCCATGATGATTTCATGAGGATTTTCGGAAAAAACTATATATGACACCTCTGGTTTGTTAAATATCACGGACAAGCAAGCCATGTTAAAACCTCCCGGTTATAAGCCGGGAGGATAAAGGAGAGCATGAATGAAAGAAGATATAAAAAGGGCAGTTATTGAGTTATTAAAAGATTTGATTCGATGGATAGGAGATGATTAAGTGAAGACGAATCACAAGGAACGCAAACAAAAAGAAGGAGTGCTTTTTCAACGCGATTTGCAACCACAACGTATGAATTTAACGGAAGGTGATGTGGTGTATGTGTATAAGCCGGCACCTTTGGGAGAAAGAGAAGATGGACGGGAAAAAAGAGTGCCGGTCCGAATCTTAAAGCTATATAGAAATCATGCACTGTGCAAAGTGGGAAGTGTACGTGAATCATTCACGTATGCAGAAATTGCACAAGGAATGTTGGGAAAAAGTAATTAGTGGAAAGGATGAGGAGGAAGAGAAGGTGGTTGACGGAAGTCACGAGTTTTATGAGGAGGAAAGCGGCACATGAAAGAATCATGGAAGGATATTCCCGGTTATGACGGAAAGTATCAAGCGGATACAGAGGGAAATATTCGGCGTGTGTATCCATCAGGAAAAACACGCTTGCTAAGACCATATCACAAGCATATGAGTGGAAGCCAAAGGATGATTGTTAAATTAACCAGGGATGGAAAGAGCAGAGAAGAAATTGTGATGCAGTTGATTGCGAAAACATTTCTAGGAGTTCCGCCGCCGGGACATGTGGCATACCACAAAAACGGATGTCAATATGAAAACCATATACAGAATATTTCATACATAAGCAAACGTGAACTGGGTAAACGCACGGGGGCAAAGAGCCGCCGACAACCAGTTGCAAAAATAGATTGTAATGGTGAAGTGGTAGAAGTGTACTCGTCAGCGCGAGAAGCGGCAAGAAAGAATTACATGAGTTATCAAACGATTATAGACCGCTGTAATCGAAAATGTAAGAGTACATTTGCTCCAGATGGCTATGCGTATGCATGGGATGATAAAGAAATAAGCATGCGATATGCATTGCGAAAAATTGAGATTGAGGATGGCTATATGCCAAAGGCACCTGATGTGGAACCGGAGTGGTAAAGCAGATGGCGACCGGATGGTCGCGATCTACTATGTAAAAATATGAGATAACTTTTCATAAAGCGTTACTATTGTGATGAAAAACTCAAGCAATTTACACACTTTTTTGAAAGAAAGGTTTTTTCCCTTTTTACCACATTTATTATGTTTTTTTCCCATGGTTTCCACCTCCTTATTAAATTTATATATTTAATATGTCTGTTTGGAAGATAAAAATCATACAGAAATTTTAATCGATAAAAGAGAAGATGATATTCGATATAAATATATCGGCAAAAGGATGAAAAAGAATAATAGATTGGAGCAATAAATAATGACAGAAACTAATTGCTGGATTCCAGTCAAAGTAAGACCTTTGACTGATGAAGAAAAGGAACTATATGAAGAATATGAGTTTATGTATGATTGTAAATTGCCAGATGACGAACAACAGGTGTTGATTACAACAAAACATGGAAATGTTGAAGTAACAACCTTCTGTAATGATATTGGATGTTATTTTGAGCAGTATGAAGATGCAGATGATATTGTGGCTTGGATGCCGTTGCCAAAGCCTTATAAGGAGAGTGAGTAAGAATGAAAATAGCTTGTGATATTTGCGAAAAAGTAATAAACGTCGACAATGTGAAATCCGAAAACTGGTTAAGAGTAGAAGCCGACTACCTGAAGTTGAATTTTTGCAAAGAATGTTCGGACAAGTTTTGGAATTTGTTTGAGAAAGGAGCAGGAAAAGAATGATTTCAGAAAATGTGTATTTCATGAGGGGGGAAGAATCATGGCTCAATATTGTAGGTACTGCAATAACCTTGTAACCGGAAACGGTATTTATTGCACAGAGAAGAATAAGACCATGTCAGAAAGCACAGCAAAGACTACGAACAACTGCAAATTGTACGTTTTTAATCATGTAGATGCTTTCTACGAAAATGCGGATGGTTACAGACCTAGAAAGCCATTAAAACCGATTGGTGATGAATGTGCTGGACAGATGAAACTTGACTTGATGTAACATAGCTGAAAGGAGAAAAAGATGACTAACGCAGACAGAATCAGGGCAATGTCGGACGAAGAGTTAGCACTACTTATTATGTGTCCGGCAGAGTATGATTTAGGTTTTAGTAAAGAGTGCAAATGCACTGGTGAGATGAACAGAAATTGCTGTAGATGTACGTTAAATTGGCTTCGCTCAGAAATAGAATAGGAGAGAATATTATGATAAAAGTAAATTGCGATATGTGTGGAAAAGAAATTGATTACAATTCAGATGGCTTAAATGTAGATTTTAACCAGTATGGTAGCGTAAAAATGAATGGTAAGCAGAAAGAGTATCAAGTGTGTAACAAATGTGCCGAAAAGATTGATTTGTATATTATAAATCATAGATTGGGGGTAATAAAATGAGCATAAAACCTATATTGTTTAACACGAAAATGGTTCAGTCTATTCTGGGCGGATTAAAGACTTGCACCAGACGGCTTGTCAAATTCCTTCCGGGAGAAAATCCACAGTGGACAGGATATATCAAAGATGGACTGATGTTGTACAACGGAACAAATCAGCCATGTTGCAGAAAGCCGCCATACAAGATTGGTGATGTTTTATACGTCCGTGAAACATGGACTGACCATTATGTTCCTAACGAGATTGGTAAGCCAGAGTTGCAATATTGTTACAAGGCAGATGGTACGGATATAAAGGCTGAATGTCTACCGGGAGAAAATAACCGGTGGTATCCTTCAATCCATATGCCAAAAGAAGCCGCTCGGATTTTTCTGAAAGTTGCCGATGTCAGGGCGGAGCGGTTGCAGGATATTGATATTGATGGAATACGCAACGAAGGATTACTTTCGGCAGCAGTTCATTGCGGAGATATGGAGATTGCATTGAAAGAGTGGGAGATACTGTGGAACTCAACCATCAAGAAATCCGACCTTGACCGCTACGGATGGGATGCGAACCCGTGGGTATGGGTAATTGAATTTGAACGGTGCGAGAAGCCACCTGAATGTATTTTTAAAGGTTATGGTAAAGTACCGGATGATGGTTCAGAGAAGTGTTTAGGCTATATGTATGATAATAGCGATACATTGATTCCTATGTGTGAAAAATGTTCGTGCCATGCAAGTTATGAAAGTGAGGAATGATTATGGAGAAATTAGTTTTAGTATTTTTATTAGCAGTAGCAGTTTTAACAGTAAGCGGTTGTTCTGATGGAACACCAAAGATTTAGAAAGGGCGGTGAAAATATGAAAATGCTAGATGAAACAATAGTTATTCTTGAAGATTTAGGTAAATATTTTGAAAAGAAGGCAGCTCCAAGGATACAATTTAGAAGGACAAGGCAAGCCTTAGTAGTTGCTTCAGAGTGCGTCAAAATGCAAATACCAAAGAAACCTATAAATAAGACAAAACCGGATGATTATGCTTCATTGGCATATGAAAACTGTAATATAGTTGTTTGTCCTACTTGCAATGGAAGATTGAAATTAAAGTCTAAAGGAAATTATTGTGATAAATGCGGCCAGAGCTTAGATTGGAGTGATAAAGAAAGTGAGGAATGACATGAAAAATGAATTTGTAAAATTATACAAAAAACATATCAAAAGAAGAGGGGCAGACAAGCTCTTAAGTTATCTTGTTGACAAAGGGTTCTTAGAGGCACCTGCGAGCACAAAATATCATGGAAGTTATGAAGGGGGCTTGGCGGAGCACTCTGTAAATGTTATGAATCGTTTGATGAATAAAGAGGTTCTTCAAGGTTATACAAAAGAAACAATTGCTATTGTTTCTTTGCTGCATGATGTATGTAAAGTGGATTTGTATAAGCCACAGCTTGAAAAGGAGAAAATAGCATACGAATACAATACCAAATCTTTTCCGGCAGGGCATGGGGAAAAATCTATTTTCCTCATTCAGCGTTTTATGAATCTGACCGATGAAGAAATCCTTGCCATCCGATGGCACATGGGCGCATTCGATGATGCGGTCAGAGGTGGAAGTCGGGATATAAACGCAGCATACAAACGGTCAAAATTGGCTGTATATTTGCATCTTGCCGACATGGCGGCAACCTATATCGATGAATAAAGGAGGTTATAGATTATGTTTATCAAAACGAGTATATTTAAGAAACTTTTAAAGGAAGCCTATAAAAATGACAATTTGAGTGTCGGACACAGTGGAAAGGCAAAAGTGTATTACATTGTTGGGGGCTATTGGTTTGTGGCCGTTCAAGAACAATTTTTCCCTAATGCTGAAAAAGCGGCTCTTGTTGAACTTATTGGAGATTTGCCACGGGATGAATATGTTCGAATACATAAAAATGAATCACGGCAGCAGTTGGTACCAGACGAGATGAAGATTCTTTTAGCCGAAAAAGAACCGGACGAATATCTGGAAGAAACGAATCTTCTTATTGAGGAACCGAAGTTTGGGGTAATTAGCAGACTTCTAACAAATGGCTCTGAATTGACACCAATCAATGAAGGATTGTACAACATGATAGATGAAGGTGCGAAAACATCAGATGACATGGAGGTTGAAGGACCATATAGGATAGAGGAGTCTGGGAAAATACTATTATGGCGAAACAATACATCGTTAATCGGATTATTTCCAAGAGGCTGGGATAAGGACGAAGATTTGATGGAACAGAAAACAATATTGGAAAGAACATTTCAAGGTAAATGGTAAAAAAAGTCTCCCTCTTGCTTTTGCAGGAGGGAGATAAAACAGAACAAAGGCAGCAGGACAGGAGTGAGTGAATGGCAGGATACTATGGTCCGGGAATATACCGGACAGAGTGTGCGTACTATATCCGGGAAAGTGAAAAGATGATAACGTGTGAGGGATTAGAAGAACATACTATATGCGGCACACGATTCCGGACGGAACAGGACAAATTCGATTTTCAAGAAAAGCATTGCTATAAAAATTGTGAAAGGTGCAAACATGGTAAGATGCTGGATGAAAGTTATGGGAACTAGGGGAGAAATCAGAAGGAATGATTGATATGCTTAAAAGAAAAAGGAGTTGAGAAGATGAGAACGATAAGTTTTGAAGTAACTGGTCAGCATATTGAATGTACAGAAGCAATTTCGGATTTGGTTGGGAATACGAGAGAGTATGTGCAGGCAAAGTTTTCCCTGCCAACAGAATGGGATGGATTGATTCAAATAGCGGTATTTACGGCAAATGGAAAAAATTATCCGGTTCTGATTGAAGATGGCAAATGTGAAGTGCCATACAAAGTGATGATGCAGGAATATTTTACTGTTGGATGCTATGCGGGAGCTAAGACAGACAGGATAACAACAGATATTTGCGTGGTTCGTGTTGAGGAATCCGTAAGGTACCAAGGCGGTTCGGATTATCTTTCGATTTATCAGAAAATGCAGGATACATTGAAAGAGATGGTGGCTAAGGTGAATGAATACGAGGCAGCAGTTGAAAACTACAAAGAAATTGTAAATGACACCATGCATGAGCATTGTTTGCATGAAACACATTCCGGTGACGGGGCACATGGATTGCGTATACATGATGGACTGTTCCAGTATTATGACGGACAAGGCTGGGTAGATACAAAAGTGGGGGCTTTTGAAGGACAAAGCAGTACGTGGAAAAATCAAGTGGTATTGCAGTTTGCCGGCACCATGCGCGTGGAAAAAGTTTTAGAAAGCAGCTATTTCAAAATTCAAGAAAAAGGAGATACCAGTTCAAGCTCATTAGCACCATTTATTGATAGCAGTTATCCGTATCAAGGAGTACAATATGCCATATATGCAACGACAAATCAGAAAGTTTATGTATGGCATGTGCAGAAAGATATCAACGAAGATTATGGTGTATCCGTAGAGCGGTTGTATCCGGTGGATAATGCGGAGAATGATGTTATATTAAGAGTTGAATCAGGAAAAGGAATGCCTGTATTGATATGTGAGAGCAATGCGGAAGATGTAGTTGAAGTAGTGCATATGGAATACATAGAGAGCGACTTATCTACTAATCGTCGTATAACGGCATTGGAAGAATTAGAACAGAGGGGAACGTGGACGCCGGTTCTATATGTTACACCTAGTACAGTTGCACCAACCAATACAGTATTAGCTCAATATGGTTCTTATATCCGGCATGGTGATTATGTGTGGATTGAGGGAATGATAATAACATCAAGTAATTATGCTTGTTATAAAATAGGCGGACTGCCATTTGCACCGAATTCAGATAGACCAGCCATGTTATGTCCGGTAGCAGTAATAAATGGGGAGAATTTTAAGGTATCTTCGTTAAACAAAATAAGTGAAAGTGGTACAGAAAATGAGCTGTATAATAACGATTATAACGCTGGAACAACCCCAGCTTCGTGGTACATTAGTGGATTTTACAAAATAAAATAATGGAAGAGAGAGGCATCTGTCAATGGCAGGTGCCTTTTTGTATGGGAACTAGGGGGGAAAGATAGCAAAGATTTTGTTATTCTGACCAAAAGGGGGTATCAGATATGGCAAAAAGTCAATATAGCGTAAAAGTTGAACCCTATTTGGAATTGATTGAGGGATGGACAAGAGAAGGTCTTGTAATGTCGCAAATAGCCGAAAAACTGGGGATTAGCAAAACAACATTATACAAATACATGCAAGAACATTCTGAACTTTCTGAACGCCTAAAAAAAGGGAGGGAAGTTTCAGACGCACAAGTGGAGAATGAATTGTTCAAAAAAGCGGTTGGTTTTACTAGGATTGAGAAAAAGCCGTTTAAGGTGAAAAAAGTGGACTATGAAAACGGAAAACGTAAGTGTGAGCGCGAAGAGGTAGTGATGGTAGACCAGGAAGTTTATTATCCGCCGGAACTGGGAGCACAAGTGTTTTGGCTGAAAAACCGTAAACCGGACAAGTGGCGTGAAAAGGTTGAGAATAAAATTGAGACCGAAGAGGATGGTGTAGGTGTAATGATACTTACTCCGGTTAAGGAGGCAGAGGATGAGTAAAATTGTTTGGTCGCCACAGCCACGCCAGAGTGCTTTTATGTGTCGTCCGGAGTATGAATGTTTGTATGGCGGGGCAGCAGGAGGAGGAAAGTCAGATGCTATGTTGTGTGAAGCAATGCGGCAGATTAAGGTGCCAAATTATAAAGGCATCATATTTCGTAAAACATACCCTCAGCTTCAGGAGTTGATACTGCGTTCGAATGAATTATACAAAGCGGTGGTGCCGCAGGCAAAATACAATGTCACGGATAAGAAGTGGACATTTCCATCTGGGGCAAAAATCTTTTTTGGTACCATGCAGCACACAAAAGACCGCTTGAATTATCAGGGACTTGCGTATGATTTCATTGGCTTTGATGAATTAACACATTTTACGTGGGAAGAGTACTCCTATATGTTCTCGCGTAATCGTCCAAGCGGACCAGGAACACGTGTGTACATGAGAGCAACTGCCAATCCGGGCGGTGTTGGCCATGCATGGGTGAAAGACCGGTTTATTACAGCGGCACCGCCGGAAACGCCAATCACGGAAGAACGGACAATTCTTGATCCGGACGGAAAAAAGATTCAGGTGAAACGAAAGAGAATCTTTATCCCATCATCGGTATTTGATAACAAGAAATTGCTGGAAAACGACCCCTATTATCTGGACAATCTTGCCATGCTGCCGGAGGCAGAGCGTAAGGCGTTGTTATACGGCTCATGGGATAGCTTTTCCGGTCAGGTATTCAAAGAGTGGAGAAATGACCCGGAACACTATAAGGACAGAAAGTGGACTCACGTTATAGAGCCGTTCAGAATACCATCCTATTGGCGTATATGGCGTGGATATGATTATGGGTTCGCCAAACCTTTTAGCGTTGGATGGTATGCGGCAGATGAAAACGGAAAGATTTATCGAATCCGCGAGTATTATGGTTGCACCGGTGAACCCAATGTGGGACTGGAGTTAGACCCAACCCAGCAGGCAAAACACATTAGGGAAATTGAAAATGAGGACCCAAACCTCAAAGGCAGAAAGATAATAGGTATCGCAGACCCGTCCATATGGGATTGCTCACGTGGTGAATCCATTGCAGAAATGATGGAGAAACACCCAAACAACATTCTCTTTAGTCCGGGCGATAATGCAAGACTTGCCGGAAAGATGCAGTATCATTACCGGATGGCATTTGATGAAGATGGAGATACCATGTTCCAGGTATTTGATACATGTAAACACTTTATCCGAACAATCCCGGCACTTGTGTATAGCGAGAGCGATGTGGAGGATATTGATACTACACAGGAAGACCATATTTATGATGAGTGCCGGTATGTGCTTATGGATAATCCAATATCCCCAAGGAAAAATGTGCTGGAGCGTGACCATATAGGGGATGATCCTTTGAATCAAAGGACAACCTCAAATGAAGATGCAAACAGATATGAATTTTATATGATTTAGGAGGCAGAATATGAATTTACAATTATTTGCACAAAAGAAAGAAAAAAAGATGGAAGATCAGAGGACACCTATGCCTGAAAGTGTCGAAAAGTCGACACCGCAGGCAGAATTGGATGGAAGTGCCGGAGAACCAAACACACAAGAGGAAATGCAACAGTATGAGAAAGAAAAACTCACAAATCTGACAGAGGATGATGTGAGAAAAGCGGCGGAAACACTAAAGAAATACAAAGAGGGGAAAGACCGGTTCGATAGAAAAATAAGAGCCAATGAAGAATGGTGGAAATTACGCCATTGGCGAATTGTTGAATCGGAGGAGAAGAAAAAAAAGAAAGGAATGACAGAGCCGGTTTCTGCGTGGCTGCACAACTCGATTAATAACAAGCATGCGGATATGATGGACAACTTCCCGGAACCTACCGTACTGGCACGTGAGTCATCCGATGAACAGACGGCGAAAACACTGACCTCCATTCTGCCGGTAGTTCTTGAATACAATCGATACGAAGAAACGTATAACGATTGTGCGTGGTACAAACTGAAACAGGGAGCCAGTGTGAAAAAGATAGTATGGGATTCGCGTAAGAACAATGGCGTTGGTGATATTAACATTGCCAAAATAGATATACTGAATTTGTTTTGGGAACCGGGTATTAACAAGATTCAGGAATCTGCAAACCTTTTCCATGTGGAATTGATGGATAACGAAATTTTAAAACAGCGTTCTCCGGATATTGATTTGACGGGAAGTGACATCGTACTAACTAAATATATCAACGCGGAAAATGTCGACACTTCGGAGAAATCGTATGTTGTAGATTGGTACTACAAAAAAGACAATGGAACAAAGGATATACTGCATTACTGCAAATTCGTAAATGACAAGATTCTGTATGCATCCGAAAATGACCCGGAGTATGTAGAAAGAGGATATTATGACCATGGGATGTATCCGTATGTGTTTGATGTTATGTTCCCGGAAGAGGGGACACCAGTGGGATTTGGTTACATAGATATCATGAAAGACCCACAGCTTTATATTGACAAATTAGACCAGGTAATATTGGATTCTGCTATCAAGGCAAGCAAAGCCAGATACCTTTCAAAAGACACGGGAGGAATCAATGAGGATGAATTTAACGACTGGACTAAGGAAGTTGTACACTACACCGGAAATCCGGATGATATTCAACCAATGCAATCAGTAGTTCCGCCAACACAGTGTATCAACGTAAAAGAGGAAAAGATAAACGAATTGAAAGAAACATCAGGTAACCGTGACTTCTCGCAGGGAAGTACACAAAGTGGTGTTACTGCTGCTACGGCAATTGCCGCCTTGCAGGAGGCAGGAAGTAAGTTGTCACGTGATATGATTCGAGGAACCTATCGGGCATATATGGAAGAATGTTACATGGTTATTGAACTGATACGTCAGTTTTACGATGAACCACGTAAATTTCGCATACTGGGCGAAAAAGGAGAACAGCAATTTGCAACCTTTGATAATGGTGGCATGATTCCGCAGGATGGTGGAGAAGAGATGGGCGTTGAAGTAGGAGAGAGACTGCCTATCTTTGACGTTACTGTATCGGCGGCCAAGAAATCAACTTACTCACGAATGGCGCAGAATGAACTCGCACTCCAGTTTTATGATAAAGGCTTTTTCGCTCCCGGCAATGCGGATGCCTCGCTGGCATGCCTTGATATGATGGAGTTTGAGGGCAAAGAAAAAATTATTATGAAAATCCAAAATAATGGAACCATGTACCAGCAGTTGATGGAACTGCAGCAGCAGGTACAGCAATTGATGCAGATGACTGGAATGCAGGGTCAGGAGGTCGTAAATGGTGGTGACCCAAATCCTCCGGGGCAGGATTCTAAACAGACAATGAAAAATGATTCCTTAGGTGGAGCCATGACAAAGAGTGAGCGTTTGGATGGAGCAAAAGAGCAGGCAAGCAGTATGGCGAGTGTATAGGAGTATTAGTATGTTAAATATACAAATTGAGTGGTCAAACGAAAAATTTGAATTGAATGTAGTGGGACATGCTGGTTATGCGGAATATGGAAAGGATATTGTATGTGCTGCAGTATCCGTAATTGTTGGTATGCTGGCAAACGAAATTGAAAATCATGAAGAAATGTATCCGGGGCAGCAGGTGGAAGTCAAGAGCGGACTTGCTATGATTCATACGGCGTACAGAAGTAAGTTACGAGCGAACATTGTGTTTGGTATGGTTGTAGATGCTTTGCTTGCTCTGGAGGAACAGTATCCGGAGTACATAAAAATTTTAATTTCAAAAACCATGGGAGTTTGGGGGTAAACGAAATTTAAACCGTGATATGGTAGTGATGTGAAAAACACTGGCACTTCGGAAAGACGATGGAAACGACACTTCGGAAAGACGATGATAGCGACACTTCGGAAAGACGATGGAGGAATGAAACCTATGAAAAACAAAATTTATTTGCAGTTGTTTGCAGAGGGCGCAGGAGAAGCAGGAGGCGCAGAAGTTGAGACTGGCTTAGAGGGTCAGAACGACCAGCAGACTGTCCAGGTACAGACAGACACCGGTGAGGAAAGTACAGAGGACAGAGGAACCAAGTGGAAGAACATGATTAAAGGGGAGTTCAAAGATGAATATAACCAGAGTGTTCAGAAGGTGATTAACGACAGATTTAAGCAGACCAAGGAAATGGAAGAGCGGTTATCATCATCGCAGAAAGTCCTTGATTTTGTGGCACAGCGCTATGGATTGGACAAGACCGCAGATGCGGATGACATGTTAAGGGCATTGGAAGAGGATGATTCCATGTTCGAAGAGCGTGCCATGGCAAAGGGAATGTCCACGGAACAGTATCGTGAATTCTATCGTTTGGAAAAGCAGAATGAAGAATTCAGACGAGCGGCTGAGGAAACGCAGAGAATTCGTCAGGCAGATGAAACGTATAGCAAGTGGATGTCAGAGGCAGACGCATTAAAGGAAATTTATCCGAATTTTAGCTTTGATGAGGAGGTTGAGAATAAAGACTTCCTACAGTTGCTGCAGAATGGCATTGATGTAAGAACGGCGTACGAAGTTGCGCATCACGATGAAATCATGCGAGGAGCTATGCAGATGGCATCAGCTAAAACAGCGGAGCGCGTGACGGATGGTATTCGCGCGAAAGGCTTGCGTCCGGCTGAGAATGGAACAAATACTTCTTCAAAGCCCGTAGAGCAGAAAATTGACATAAGCAAGTTGACAGCAAAAGATATCGATGAGTTATCAAAAAGAGCCGCACGCGGTGAGAAAATTACATTCTGACCGATGTGCAGAATGGAGGTAAGTAAAATGAACAAAGCAAGAAAATTGGCAAAACGAATGTCTTTACAGATGTTTGCAGGGAATTTAAATCCAAATACAACAGGCGACTCGGGAATGACTGCCGAGATGAAAGAGTTTTATGAAAAATCTCTGATTACGATGGCAGAGCCAAAATTGGTGTTTGACCAGTTTGGTGATAAATATCCAATTCCGAAAAACGGTGGTAAGGTAATCGAATTTAGAAAGTATGATTCGTTACCGAAGAACACGAAACCTTTGCAGGAAGGCGTGACACCGGATGGTAGTAAGATGAAGGTGACCACGGTTAAATCCGAGGTACAGCAGTACGGTGATTATATCACTCTTACGGATGTGCTGGAACTCACAGCAATTGATAACAATGTGGTGCAGGCTACAAAGTTAAGTGGTTCGCAGGCTGGACGTACATTAGATACCATTACGCGTGATGTAATTAGCGGTGGCACCAATGTAATGTATGCACCTAAATCGGACGGCACAGAGGTCCTTACAAGAAAGACATTGGATGGAACCAGCAAATTGAATGTAGATATCTTTTTGCAGGCAGCAGCCTATCTTGGAAGTGTAAACGCGGAAACAATAGAGGATGCCTTTGTATGTGTTATTCATCCGAACGCTGCTTATGATGTGAAAACATCAAAGGGATTTGAGGAATGGAATAAGTACACGACACCGGATAAGATGTGGAAGGGTGAAATCGGACGCATTGGAAATATTCGTTTCGTAGAAAATTCAGAAGCCAAAATTCTGAAAGACGAAACTTGTCCGGAAGGTTTGGCGGTTTACTGCACAATGGTAATTGCAGCACACGCCTACGGTGTAACCGAAGTAGAAGGTGGCGGATTACAGCATATTGTCAAACAGCTGGGTTCGGGAGAAGACCCGTTGAATCAGCGTTCAACGGTTGGCTGGAAAGCTATTAAGACGGCAGAGCGTCTGGTGGAACAGTACATGATTCGTATTGAGTCGTGTGGTTTTAAAGCCGGCACAGTAACAGCAAACTAAGAGGATGGGTTCTCTTTTCGAGGGGAACCCATTTGAAAAAGGAGGAAAAATCATGGCAACAGCAAAAAAGGACGATATTACGCGTTTGGTTAAGATTAAATTGTTTAAAGACAAGGATAAATATTCGGAAGACGTTACCGTAGTTGTAAATGGAACTACATTCCGTATTCAGCGCGGAGTGGAAGTTGAGGTGCCATATTATGTGGCTGAGGTATTGCGTAATTCTGAAAAAGCAGACGAGGAAACAGAAACAAAGATTTCTGAGTTAGTAGCAAAAAATGAAAGCAATTAGTTCCCCTGATAAGAGGAAAGTTGCGGGGAAGCAGTGACCTTCCCCGCTTTTTTTAGGTTGAGGTGAGAAAGTTGAGAGTGCAGGAAGCAATTGAAAAAGCAGACCGGTTAAGACCAAATCGATTTTCGGACATGGAAAAAATTGAATGGTTATCGATGCTTGATGGACAAGTTTATGATGAGGTAATTAGCAGGTATGAAGAAAATGTGGACGTTGTATTTGATGGATATGATGAAGAACATATGAATGAAGACCTATTAATACCGGATACCTATGCGAAAGTGTATGTTGATTATTTGATGGCTCAAATCGATTTTTATAATCGTGATATGGGAATGTACAATAACCAGATTGCGGTATTCAGTAATGGGTATCAGGATTTTAAGAACTGGTATATTCGAAATCATATGCCAATGCAGCCAAAAAGAACGGGGGTGTAACCTTGACAATAACACCAGCTACAGAAATGGAAACAACAAGGGATATGATATCTGCTTTTGGCGGGTACAACCATACCATGAATTGTGGGGAAAATGAATTTTATATGGAGAAGAACATGACATCCGATTATTACCCGGCACTGGCACCCAGAAGAAAGAGAAGAATGCTGTTTCGTACCGGAGAAATCTATGGAATGTATGCGAAAAACGGAATTTTGCTTGTGGAGGATGGCAACTTAGTATATACAGACAAAGAAATGAACGATTGGCAGATTATTGGTCAGCTTGCGAAAAGCACTAAAGTAATGTGTGGTATGGGGGCGTATGTGGCTATTTGGCCGGACAAAAAGATATTTAATACAAATGACAAGACGCTGAAAGATATGGAGGCATCAAAGGCAACGGCAGGAACGGTAACATTTTCCACGTGTACGCTGGATGGGGCAGATATTACCCCTATTACAAAGGCACCGTCTATCGGAGTAGCGTCACCTCAATCACCGAAGGCAGATGATTTGTGGCTGGATACATCATCGACACCGCATGTGATTAAAAAGTATACGACTACCTGGACAAAGATAACTACATGCTCTAATGGTGCCATTTACTGGATGGATACTGGGACAACACCAAATGCATTGAAGTTGTGGAATGAATCCGAGAACCAGTGGACGGCAGTGGCTACAAGCTATACCAAAATATCAAATCCGGGCATAGGGAAGCCGTTTGAAAAATATGACGTAGTGAAGATTGATGGTGTGACGGGAAGCATTGCTGATACGTTTAATCAGGATATGGCAATCTGGGATAAAAAGGATGATTTCATCATTGTAACGGCTCTGCTTACCAATAATACAACACAAACTGGAGTAATTACATTGAAACGTAGTGTTCCGGATATGGATTATGTGTGTGAAAGTGACAACCGTATATGGGGGTGTTCTTCGGAGAAACATGAAATTTACTGCTGTAAGCAGGGAGATATGACAAATTGGTATTCTTATCTGGGTACTGCGGCAGATTCATATGCGGCAACGGTCGGCAGTGATGGAGAATTTACCGGATGTACAGCATACGGCGGACAAGTTTTGTTTTTCAAAGAGGATTGTATTCATAAGGTATACGGTTCTTATCCGGCAAATTATCAGATTAATACGCAGCGATGCCGTGGTGTGCAAAAGGGATGTTCGGAAAGTCTGGTGCTTGTGAATGAAATATTGTATTACAAATCACGCGAGGATGTGTGTGCGTATGACGGAAGTACTCCGGTATCAATTAGTGCAGCATTAGGTGGAGAACGCTACGAAAAGGTAAGGGCAGGTGCACTGGGGGCAAAATACTATATGCACGGGAAAAATATACGCACGACTCGTTACGAGACACTTGTGTATGATTCGAGTAAAGGAATGTGGCACAAAGAGGATGAGACATCTTTATGCAGTATGGATAAATTCGTAAACCTGGATGGGTCTTTGCTTTATATGAATGATAGAAAAGTAATGGAGATTACATCAAGGGATTACACGACAGAGGAAGGACTGGAAACAATACTTGAGTGGAGTGCGGAAACCGGCTTGATAGGGATAAGCTATCCCAATAACAAGTATATATCAAAAATATGTTTGAGGTTGTCTTTGCCGTTAGATTCAGAATTAGATGTAGATGTAATGTATGATTCCTGTGGAGTATGGGAGGAGGCTGCACATATGGAGTCTAAATATGAACAAAGTAGGAGAGATACTCCATCTTTTGTAACAATGCGGAGTTTTGAAATACCCATATTTCCGATTCGATGTGATCATATGAGAATCCGGTTAAGAGGGAAAGGGGATGCAAGGGTTTACAGCATTTCCAAAGTTTTGGAACAGGGGGGATATTAATGGCCACGTTGCAATTTGACCCTATCCAATTAGATGGTATGGATGGAAAAAATATTCAGAAGTTGAATTCATGGATAATACGTCTGATAGATAATTTAAGTTATATCTTAAATAATCTTGAACTGGATAATATGACTTCTGAGACAGAAAAGAAATTTAGTCAAGTGCAGGAAACTGTAAAGATGGCAAAGGAAGCAAAAGAGATTGCAGACAAGTTAAAGCAACAGTTAGAGAGCGGCGGATTACGGGGAGAAAAAGGAGAGAAGGGTGATAAGGGAGAGAAGGGTGACAAAGGTGACAAAGGCGCAGATGGAGAAAAGGGAGAGAAAGGCGATGTAGGAAAAGACGGTGTGCAAGGTGAAAAGGGAGAGAAAGGTGATTGCGGACCGCAAGGTGTGCAGGGACTGACCGGACCAGAAGGAAAAATTGGTCCAGAAGGTCCACAGGGAGTTCAAGGTGTGCAAGGTGAAAAGGGAATTCAGGGAGTGCGTGGACCACAGGGGCCACAAGGACTGCCTGGTCCAAAAGGAGAACAGGGAGTAAAAGGAGATAAAGGAGATACTGGAGAAAACGGGGTACAAGGCTTGCAGGGGGTACCCGGAGAAACAGGACCACAAGGATTACAAGGACCAAGAGGTGCAACTGGTGAAATCGGACCAGAAGGTCCACAAGGAATTCAAGGTCCAAAAGGAGATAAAGGAGATAAAGGCGAGAGAGGTGACAGTGGTGTAATCAATCCAATTAATGGATTCTTTTATCTGATGGGAGACGCTGACGGAAACCTATATGCGGTTACTACAGATGATGAGACACCGCCTCAATTTGAAATAGATTCTACTGGAGACATTTATTTAATATTACCGGATGAATAGATAGGAAGTGATACAATGGCAAAATTTTTGATTGGAAATTTTAAGGGGCCACAAGGTCTTAAAGGAGAGAAAGGAGATACCGGGGCGCAAGGTCCTAAAGGAGATACTGGAGCAACGGGACCGCAGGGAGAACAAGGGGAAAAGGGTGATACTGGTGCGAAGGGGGACACCGGAGCACAGGGACCACAAGGCCTTAAAGGAGATACCGGAGCAACGGGACCACAAGGACCCAAAGGAGACACCGGAGCAACGGGACCGGAAGGGCCACAAGGACCACAGGGAGAAACTGGACCACAAGGGATTCAAGGTGTTCAGGGACCAAAAGGAGATACTGGGGCGCAAGGACCAATGGGGCCGGCAGGAATAAGCACATTGCTTAATTATATTGCAACGCGTCCGGCATCTGCAGATAAATCGAGTACATCCGATAGGATGGGAGCAGTAGAAGCATTTGTTGCCAGTTCTAAGATGACAACGGGAAAGCCCGGGGGTGATGCAAAGATACTGCAAATGAATTGGGATAATACGAGTGGTTGGGATTCACAACTGGCCATGCTTAATAATGGAATATTGCAGCATAGAGCCATGTCAAGTGGAACTTGGGACACATGGAAGACGCTGCTGGATTCAAGTAATTATACAAAATACACAGCAAAATACGAAAAAGGAACATGGACTCCTAGACTGTTTAATACAGCAAGTAATGAGATTAAAACGTCAATTGCAGCGGCTACGGGAAATTATTATAGACTGGGAGACATTGTATTTATAGAGGCAATGATATTAACAACAAGTAGTTATGCTTGTCATCATATAAGCGGACTGCCATATGAACCTGACCATAGTCGTCCATCAAATGTCTATCCGATTGGAATTGTGTCGAGTAGCAATGGAACTAATTCACCATTTAATCTAATTAGCGGCAGTGGTTCATATTATGTCCAGAATGGGGCATACGCGTCCGGAAAAACATATGGCGATTGGTATGTATACGGTTGGTATAGAAAGGCTTAACGAGGAGGAATTGAAATGGAAATTAACGAAGAAAAAACGGTAGATATGTTGTCGACAGAGAGTGTGAGCATCTTAACAAGAAAGGTACTAATTGATGGAGAAGTGAAATCTCAGGTTGGAGAGAATCATAGACGAACCTATCTCAATTCCATATCCGGAAGAGAAGAATTGTTGAAGGAGCAGACAGAAAATGTGGTAAATGCCGTGTTTGCAATATGGGGTTCGGAACCGGTGGTAGAGGAACCCATCATAGAAGAGGAGGATGAGGATTATGGCGAAAAAGAAGAGCAGTAGCAGTAAAATAACAATCACCAAAGCAACAACTGTGAAGACACCGACAATAAAGTCTTATACGCCATCGAAAGCAGTAAACGCCGCAAAGAGTACGTTGCAAAAGACGGAGAAGGCAAGGCCGGCAGCTTATACCAGTAAGTATGGAACACAGATAACCGGATTGGCGGATGCGATTGCAAATCGCAAAGGTTTTTCCTATGACTATACAAAGGATGCTTTGTATCAGAATTATAAGGACCAGTATCAGAGGCAGGCACAGTTAGGGATGCAGAATGCAACGGCGCAGGCGGCCGCATTGTCCGGAGGATATGGAAACTCTTATGCAGCTACAGCCGGCAATCTTGCGTATCAGGAAAACATGTCAGCCTTGAATAATATAATTCCTAGTTTGTACGAGGCAGCGTATAACCGGTATCAGACGGATTTGGATAATCAGAGATCCGACTTGTCTATGTATCAGGGACTTGACGAAAGCGATTATGCGAAGTATCGGGACAAGGTTGGCGATTGGCAGGATGACAGAAATTATTATGCGAACCGATATGATGCGGCATATAATAACGATTTTAACAACTATACCGCGAATGTATCTAATCAGCAGTGGAAGTATGAACAGCAAAATGGCAACAGCCAGTGGAGACAGCAGCAGAACGCATCCAATTACTGGCAGAATAAGGATTACCAGTTATCAAAAAAAGCTAAGGCCGCCGCTGCAGCAGCTAGTAAAAAGAGGTCATCGGGTACAAGTTCTGCTTCGACTAGTGGAATTAAGATTCCAACAGATATTAAGTCGAAGGTTAAGGAACTGGCTAAGAACAATGACACGCAGGGTATCGCAGAATATTTGAACAATATGGAAAAGAGTGGCGTGTTATCTGCTGATCAAAGCAATTATGTATGGAGTGTTTTATTGGGATATACAGCAAAAGATTTACCGACATATATAACCTCTGATGGAACTACTACGAGAGGGTTAAGCAAATATCCAACCTATGACAGTGCAGTGGCGGCCGGAGCAGATGCGAAGACTACATTATCCTATGTTGATTTTATGCGAAATCTGCCTAGCAGCAGGGAGTTACAGACAGTAGGCTCTTACAATGACTATTTGGAAAAACAGGTGAATAAAAACAAAAAGAAACAGTCCTCAAAGAAAAGCAAAAAGAAAAAGTAAGGAGAATATATATTATGGCAAATAAGAAAAAGAAACAGAATAATCATGCATCCGGTTCCGGGAGTATTATATCAAATTATTTTGAGAGCCAGGACAAGTTGTATGAAAGAGATATGCAGGGACAAAAAATAGCCAGTGAGACCAGAGCAAAGGCTGATTCTTATTATGGTGAGGATAAAAAGTATTCGGATACCGACTATACGAATCAGTCAGAATCCCGCTATCGTCGATTGGCAGAGAAAGCAGTAGAAATTAAAGAAAGAACGCAAAAGAACAGCGAAAAGTATAAGAGAACCAATACGCTGATTCGCAATGCAGCAAAGGCAGAAAATAATATGCTGTCGGAAATTCCGAGACGGGAACAAAGGGAAAAACAGGAACAGCAGAGAAGAAAGCAGAGAGAACAGCAGAGCACAAATGGAAGTAATGTTCGCAATAATAATGCGGAAAAGACAAACCAGTTATTTCGGACTTCATCTGGTAATACATACAGAAATCCATCACAAATGAACTATGATGAAATTCAAACTGCGCTTGCAAATGCGAAGAAAAATAAAGACTTGTTTAAGTCAAAAATCGCGGATAGTGGTCTGTTTAAACGGGGATTTTCGGGAGAATGGGAAAAAGTTCAGCCAAAAGATTTTGAGGAAAAGTTAGGAAAAAAAGGTGTATCGTGGGAAGATTACAAGGAATATACCAGTTTGTGGAATAAGTACCAGGATAATGTCGAGTATATGTCGGAACTGGAAAGTAATCAGCCACGAGTAGAGCTGGAGCATGAATATGACAAGCTGGGGGATGCCGATAAGCAGTTAGTAAAAAAGGCAGCAGATTATGTGTGGGTAGAGAAAAGAAAATACAGTGCAGATAAAAATCATTTAGTTCCGACGATACAGGATAAGCTGGAAGTAAGTAGCAATCCGGAGTATTTATCACAAGCATATGAAAAATTTCCTAAGTTAAAGGAATTAAAAGAAAAAGGAATTGATGTAGATTACATTATCGATAGCGAGAACATTAACACTGATAATAAAGAACAGGAGGCATGGGATGAAGGGACAAGAAAAATAGCAGACGAACATCCGGTAATATCCAGTGCGATAAGTGTGGGGTCAAACTTGCTTTCACCGTTGGAACTTGCAGAGGATGTAAATCATGCGGTTAAAAACCTGTCATCGGATAAGTCTTATCCCATTAATCATGCCAGCCACCCATACAGTTCTTATACGAACAATGTAAGACAGACAGTATCCGAAGGTATTGATAATGATATTGGTAAGTTTGTCTATAACGCCGGAATGTCCACGGTTGATTCTGCTGCGGATATTCTTGTGACGAAAGGATTTAAGGGAACCAAGTTAGCAGGTGGGGCAGCTAGTGCGTTGATGGGAGCAAATGCCGCAAATCAATCGTACATGGACACCTATGAGAGAACAGGAAGTGCCGGACAGTCTTTGATTACCGGATTGGGAGCCGGTTTGGCAGAGTGGGCAAGCGAAAAGTTTTCACTGGATAGTTTTGAAGCGTTAAAAACAACAAATCCAAAACAGTTTCGTGATTTTGCAAAGAACCTTGTAAAGCAGGGGGCGGTAGAAGGGTCAGAAGAGGCTGCTTCGGACTTTGCAAATGCATTTGTCGACCGTGCAGTTAATGGAAGTAAAAGTGAGTATAATGAAAATGTTAAAAATTATATCCAACAGGGAATGTCAAAGGATGAGGCAAAGAAAAATGCACGGAAAGACTTCTGGATACAGGTGGGCGAAGACACGGCAGCAGGGGCTTTTTCAGGTGGTCTTTTTGGTACCTATGCGAATGTGTACTCGAAAGTACAGTATCAGTCATTAGTGAAAAAGAATGGGACATCAATTGCAGAGGGAAACGAAGGAGCAGATTTACTTACATATGCTGCAGAAAAGGGTATGGATACCTATGAGAAAGCAAAAGATGATACGGAAAAGTATGGTAAAATTTCAGTAGACATCATGGAAAATGTAGAAAACAATTTTACGGAAGCGAGAACCAGTGGAGAACTTGCAAGGGCGTATGAAGATGCCATTCGTGGTGTGCCGGATAGTCTGGGAGTAGAAATCGACCAGATGGCACGTGAGAAAGCACAGGAGTTAGCTAAAAAGAGTAAATATGCAAAATTCGAATCCGAGCGGCAGGCATTGTATGACATTATGGATGCCTCTGTTTCTAATGCGATGAAAAGAACGGTATCTCTTAATCAAAAAAGAGAGGTGGTGCAGAATGAATCCGTGTCAGAGCAGGAGGAAGATGCTATTGCTAATATGGATGCTACATCCGATAGTGTGAATCTTGATGAGGAAATGGAACGGAATCAACGACCGGTTGAGGTACAAGAACTGCAGCCGGAAAAGGTAAAGCAGAATGTTACGAGTGACCTTGAAGTCGAAAAAAGAAATGTTGCACCGTCAGAAAATGTTACGAATGCCAATTTTAGAAAGACAGAGAATGCAGCATTTACGGCATCCGATGAACAGGTCAAGGTGAAAGGATTCCGAGAAATTGGAAAAGAATCGGCTACAGTAGAGACTACGGATGGCGAGGTAGTAAATCTTGCGGACTTGTCTTTTCAGGATGAAGGGACACAGGATTTGTTTAACATTGCATCAAAGATGGATAATGCGGCTGCGGCAACGGCACTTGTAGATTATTACAATGGTAAGGATAATGCCGGTGTTTATGCAAATAATTTTCGTATGGCATATCGCATGGGAAGATTGGGAAGTATCAGTTTTGATAAAATGATGCAGGCGTCTAAGTCATTTCGTATAATGAGTGACAAGGGAGCAATGCGTCTTGCGTATGAATTAGGAAAGGCACATGGAGAAAACGCAAAGGCAGCAGAGGCAGAAAACAAAGTTGCGCCGGCGCAAAAAAAAGGAAAAGGTGAATATCAAGATTACCGCTATGCTTCGGAGGATAAGGATAGCTTTGTTCGCGTGAAAAAAGAATTGGCAAAGAAAACCGGATTGGATGTATTGGATTTAAATACCCTCACAGATAAAGATGCAGATACGGTAAATGGTTTATTGAATATGGATAGAGGACAGATGGCATTTGCGGAAGATGCAGAAAATAAATTTGGTGTAGTGATACATGAATCTTTGGAATTTGCATCGGTAATGTCGGAAAAAGAGTATCAGAAATTAATGGGAGTGATGCTTAATTACCTAGTAGAGAAACATGGAGCAGAGGATATCCATGCCTTAATTGAATCTTATCAAAGAGCCTATGAGCAGGTGGAAGGTGAAAAAAGTTATGAGGATGCCGCTGGAGAGTTAATCAACGATGCTGTCAGTGGTGTGTTTTATGATGAAGTCGGGGCAAAAAACTTTATTGACTGGGTAATGAAAGATACGAAGCTGGATGTAAATGAAAAGAAGAATGTATTTAAGAAAATTGCAGATTTGGTAAAGCATGTATTTGAAAAGATAAAAAAATATATTGATGATACTCCTATGACAAAAGCGGCCAGACTGGCAGCAGAACTGAAAGTGGAACAAAAGGAGGAAATCCGTAAGCTGTTTATGGATGCTGTAGATAAAGCGGGGGAACTGTATAAAGCTACGAGCGAGGATATATCTTCGAATGAAGTGAAGAGCAGGTATAGTGTGTCAGTTGGCATGAGTGAGTCAGAACGTGCTGAGGAGCTTGAGCGTGAGACGATAAAGGTGGAAAATAGAGAAATGCCAATGACAGCTAATGAAAAGGCAAATCTGGAAAAAATGATTCCTTATAAATTTGGTAAATTCTTCAAGGTGCTTCATGATAAGTTTGAATTGGAGGGGACGTATCGAAATGGTAACTTGGAATTCAAGTATTCCAAGGGAAGTACCAATGAGAGTGTACACAAGAGTAAGCAGGCATATGGTAAAGCAAACGATATCGTTCAGATGATGTATCATACAAGAGATATTATAGAGAATGCAGTACCTATTGTTATTCATGATGATATTTATAAGGGGACAAGAAGAGACGAGCATAGTGTAAAAAATATATATGTTATGCTTGGAGCATACAAGGAAGGAACAGGAGTAATTCCTGTTGAAATAATTGCGAAAGAGAGAATGGGAGGAGATAATACTATCCGAATGGAAGTGACATTAAATAAAATAGGAGAAAGCGTCATGGTCGTAGGCCCCTGGAAAAACCAGACAGCTACGGCTCAGCAATCTCCTATTGAAGTGAGTGTAGCACAGATAATTAAGAGTGTCAATTCGGAATACGGTGAATTTCTGAAATATGTGCCAAAGAGTATGTTGTCGGAGGAACAGTTGAACGCAGCAAGAGAAGCACAACAGAAGCAGGATGCACGTGTGCAGAAGTTGCGTGAGGAAATACGGCGCTCATTACGTGTACCAACAATGGATTCAGAGGGGAAGAAACTGTCAAATGGTCAGAAGGAGTATTTCAAAGACAGTAAAGTGCTGGATAAAGACGGCAAACTAAAAGTTATGTATCATGGTACGGCGAGAGCAGATAGAGTAGGCTACTATTTTAATCCGGACAGAGCAACCTCTGGCCCGATGGCATATTTTACGGATGACAAAGGAATTGCAGAAAGGTATTCAAAAGATAAGTCTGATACATCCATAGAGTATGATGAGAGATATGATAGTTATTTTACTCAATTTCGCGTGAAGGTAGATGGAGAAGATATCTCGGTATGTGAACTCTGGGACAGATTGTCGCCTTTGGAAAAGAAAAATATTCAAGATAAGGCAGGACATATTCGGATTGATGATGAATATGAAAATATTATATATGACGAAGGAACAACGACTGGAAACGGTAATTTTGATTCCTATCTGATGCGAGAACATAAAGGCAATGTATTGGAAGCGCTAGTAGATGCTTGGCTGCAGTCAGGAGATTTATATGGCGAAGAGGCATGGTTTAAGGATGTTCTTGCTTTGGTTGGAATAACGGACGTGGAATATTTGGATCCGGAATATCGGGAAGAAAAAGTATATGAGGTGTATTTGAACATCACCAATCCTTTTGATGCGGAAAATATATCCGATGCAATGATGGATGAAATAGAAAAGGCAGCGAGAAAAGCGAAAAAGGGAACCGGTAATAATGCAGATATGTGGGACAAAAATAATATGGAACCAATGGAATTCGTTGAACGAGTAAAAGACGACAGAAAGAATGGAACTACAAAAGCGTGGACAAGTATACCAGATTATGTAACAAATGTGTTGATTGAAAACGGATATGACGGAATCATAGATAAAGGTGGAAAACAAGGTGGAGATGTACATCAGGTTGTCATTCCTTTTTATAGCGAACAGATTAAAGCTACTACGAATGAAAATCCGACAAAAGTGAATAAAGATATACGGTACTCCGTCAAAGTAGATGTGGAAGAACAGATAGACAAGGTATTGGAAGACCGGGTACCGAATAATTACACCCATGTCTATCTGGGAGAGACACCAAAAGCCATGCAGGAGATAGGCTGGTCCCAATTGCCGATGCTGATGACGAACCGACATGTATATAGTGTAATCAATTCGGAAGAAGCGAGAAAGGAAGGACGATATAAGGGAATTCGGAATTATCATAATCTAGGAAAAGATAAATTTATGCAGGTGCTAAAAGATATTGAGAAACCGGTTATGATGATAAAATCGAACATGGATAAAAATAGTGCGGATTTAGTGTTGGTGTCTTCGATTACGGATTCGCAGGAAAATGTTATAGTGGTGGCAGTTAAGCCCAATGGAGTGGGAAGAACAGGAGTTGCTACAGTTGATGCCAATATAATGCTAAGCATGTATGGTAAAGATTCAATTGAAAGATATATTAAAAGAGCAGAGAGCGAGGATAGGATAATAAAAACAAATCCTGATAAAGCAGTGGGTCCAACGGTCCAATTCCGAGGGAACTTACTTCATCAGGATTATAGTGACAATTTAGCACGTTACAAGGAAATTGTCAATAATATTTTATCTCCGAAAGGAAAAAAATATTCCATAAGTGTGTCAGAAAAAACAGATCACTTACGACATTCTCTTTCGGAAACGATGTCCACTGAGGAAAGTCTTGTGGAGGAGAACAAATATTTGCGTCAGGTGATTCAAACGCTGGAGAGTGAATTTAAGCCGGGAAAGAAAACTATTCCGGAACCGGCACGTGTAGAGGTAGTATGTAAAAAAATATTGAAAAAATATCATTCGTCCTTTGATACAGAAACATTTCGGGATAACCTGACAAAACTGTATGCTTATATGAATGAAGAGGGTGCGGATTATAAAGAGGCATTAAAGATTACTTCTGAAATTGCACGAGGTGTCCTTGAAAAAAGCACAGCAAAAGATATGACACTGTATAACGAGTACAAAGATTTACGAGAGTATTTCCGTAAAACAAAACTTGCGTTGTCGGAAGCCCAGAAAAGTGAAGTAAATTACATGTATGGAAGTATGGGAGAGTTTCGCAAGAGTAATTTCGGACGGCTTAGAATTGTTTCGGAGGGGACGACTCTTGAACAGGTTTGGGGAGAGTTAAGCGAGAAGTATCCGGAGTTATTTAAGGCGGATACCAATGATGGTGATATGATAGCAGAGGTTATGACGGTATTAGACGGATTGCGACCAACTTATCGAAATGCTTATGGGGAAGATATTGAGCAGGCATCTTATGACCTTGCATTAAACATTTATAAGGAAATGAGCAATGTGCCACAAAAAGCAACTTTTAAGGATAAAGCGGATGCGGCAGTGGAGCGTGAATGGAAAGAGGCAAATCGGGTATATCTTACCATGCTGCAGGATTATCGGAAAGAGTGTGAGAAACAATTTTTGGAAGGCTTGAAAGTCAGTATGGATGATCAGATAAAGAATAAGAATCAGAGAATCCGAGAGGCGTATGCTAAGATACATGATTATGCAAATGTGATTGAGACGACACAAAACGGAGAACTGATTCGTAAGTATCAGTATGAGATTGATAAGCAAAAGCGTTACATTGAGCGGTTGAAAAAGAGTCAGGTGAAAAAGATAGCGGAAATGAAGATTGAGAATCGTCAGTACCGTAAGAATTTATCGGAGCAGAAAAAACAGACAGAAGCAAAGAATAAGATTCGTCGTTTGCATAAGCAGATGAGACAAATGCTGATGAAACCAAAAGAGGGGATGTATGTGCCACAAGATTTGGTTCGGTCTGTAATTGATGTGTGCGAGGCTGTCAATTTAGGCGCGAAAGAAGGAACTCAATTATATAATGCGTTAGATGATGCGAGACAGCATTTTGAAGCAATGAAAAAAGATTCCGATTATAACTATGCATCCGAGTATGATGCTGATATTGCTTATGAACTACAGCGTATTACTAATAAATTTAAGACTGATGGAAATAGCATTTATGATTTATCTTCCGAGGAATTAAATGAGGTTTATGATGCGATGAAAACGGTATACAAAACAATCCGGAGGGCAACCGAATTAATTCGCAAAGAAGGAGAAATTGATGCGACAAAGGCAGCAGAACAGGTAATTCGGGAAGTACGTTCGGCAAAAGGTGTAAGTTCATTTATGAGTACGCATAAAGTCATAAGAAAACTGCCTGAGTATGCATTGAAATCTCTAAATTCCTATCGTGCATTTCGCCGGATTACCGGATACGCGGATGGAGAGTTTATGCAGGAATGGAAAGAATTAAATGAAGGACAGCGTAAAATGCTGACAATTCAGCAGCAAGGAGAAGCTATTCTTGCCGATGTAATGCAGGATGAAAATGTGGTAAAACTGATGAAAACTTTTGATAAGAAGCAGGGAATGGTTGACACTGGTCTTGTTTATGAAGATGGTAAGAAAGTAAAAGTGACAAAAGGAATGCGTATGGCTCTTGTAATGCATGGTATGAATAAGGACAATTTACGACATATGGTTTATGGTGGCGTCACTATGCCAAATATGGACTTATATTTGAAGGGGGACAAAAAAGGTGCTTATGATAAAACAAAATTAGCAAAAGGGGTAACCTCTGCAAAAATTCAGGCGATGGAAGATGCCATGTCCCCGGAAGAGAAAAAGGTTCTTCATGCCTTTAAAAAGTTGTTCCACGAGTACACCGGTAGTGTGATTAATGAAACCTCAATGGAGTTGTACGGATTTAAAAAAGCAAATGAGAAGAATTATTATCCGATTTCTGTTGATAAGAACTATGTAACTACGGATATTACTAGTTTGAAAATGGATAAGACTTTAGAGGGAGCCGGATTTTTGAAGGAGCGTGTACAATCTGTTAAGCCATTGGTAATGGAGAGTATAATTGACACAGCGCAGCGTTCTTTGAAAATGACATCGGAGTTTGGCGGTCTTGCGATTCCGATTCGTAACTTTAATAAAGTATATAATGGAGCTACGTGGAAAGTTACTGATGCGGATAGTGCTGATGTATCTGCGAAATCTGTAATGGTACAAGATGATACTGTTCATAAGGCAATGCAGGATGTATGGGGAAGAATGGCAACGAAGTATATTGATAACCTACTCGCTGATTTGCAGAATGCAAGGGCGGGAGAATCGACGGTCTTTGATATGCTTCGGGGAAATTTTGCTGGAGCAGTTCTGACTGGAAACTGGTCAGTTATTATGAAACAGGCGGCATCTTATCCGACTGCGGTTGCTACTTTGGGATGGGAACCGGTTATGAAAGCACTTGCCAGAGGTGGTAAACACGGACTTCCTATCAGTAGCGCAGACAGAGAATTGATTGCCAAATATACACCACTTTTATGGTATCGAAACAAAGGAAATTCCACGCAGGAAATGGCGGATATTGATACTTTGAATAGTCTTACAAATCGCATGCCGGTGGTAAGAGAAGTAAAGAATATGATACAGAAAGTTGATGTGGCGACAGTTGGACGGCTTTGGTATGCGTCACAATACTATGTAGATGTAAATTATACGGCATTGAAAAAGGGGACTGATGCATATTATCGTCAGGTGGCGGAAGTTTTTAATCGATGCGTGGAAGATACACAGCCGAACTATACAGTAATGCAGAGACCAGATTATTTGCGCGACCCTAGCAAAATAAAAAAAGTAATGTTTATGTTTATGACACAGCGTATGCAGAATGGTGGCATCTTATATGACGCGGCATGTAATCTGTATGCAAAAAACAAAATCGGAACAAAGGAGCAAAAGGCACAGGCAAGAAAGGAATTTGCATGGGCCGTATCTAGTCAGTTGGTATCGGCAGCAGTGCTTTCTACAATGACGTTTTTGGCAAGAGGTCTTTTGCACAAGATAAAACCGTATTTGGACGATGAGAACGAACTCACTGCTGAGAGTTTTGTCTCAGAGTGGACTAATGGTGTACTGGGGTCACTTTCAGGAAGTTTTATAGCTGGAAACGAATTGTATAACCTTATATATTCTGCAATTACGAAAGAACGGTATTATGGTATTGAGGTGTCACTGTTTAGTGAAATTTCTTCGCTGTTTGAATCTATTGTGAAAATGGGAAATGGTGCAATTGATTCGTTTAGTGATTCTGATGAGGAAGCAGAGAAAGGAATTGACGAGATAAAAGGAGCCTTTTTTGATGCGGCTGGCACCGTGGCAAAAATGTGTGGTGTACCGGTAGACAATGTGCAAAATGTAGCCGTTGGAATTTGGAAGAATGTTGAGGATGTGACATCAGGGGATGGTTTGTTTTCATTTTCCACGGATAAAGAAGAACCGAAAGCAAGTGTGTATGGAAAGAAAATTTACTATGCACTTATGGACGGAGATAAGAAGACAGCCGAGGAATATCGGAAGAAGATGAAGAAAAGTGGGGAGAAAGGTGAAGGTGATGTGGAAACAGCGGTAAAAGACCAGTTGGCAAGTCGAAATGATTTAGTAAAGCAAGCGGCACAGTATCGTCTTGACAAAAATCATGATGGCTATATGGAATGTTACAACAAACTTATAAAAATGGGATTTAATCATTATGAAGTTGTAGCTGCAACTAATAGTGTATTAAATAAGATGCAGGACAAAACGGAATCCAGTGCAAAGGATGCACATGATTATCTTTCTTTTTACAAGAGCGATGATTTGGTTGCTGCCATTGAGGAGGGAAAAGGCTACGAAGAAATATTACAACAGATGTACGAGGAAGCAATGACAAAAATTGAAAGGGATGATGAAAAGCATGAACTTAGTGCCAGTAAGAAAGAGAAGAAAGCATTTGCGTCCATTCGTTCGAAATTATCTTCTGAGTATAAAGACAGGTTTCAGAGTGCTAAAAATACTCATGAGAAACAACTTATTATGCAGAAATTGTATAAACTTAAAATAAAAGGTAAATGCATCTATACAAGCGATACGTTTAAAAAATGGAATGAGGAATAGGTGGTTCGCATGGGAACTAGGGGGTAAAACTTCTAGTTCCTTTGCTATACTGAGAAAAAAACAAAGGGGGACTTATAGAATGAAACAGATGATTTGTACGATTTGCGGACTGGTTGGAAGTACCGTGGCGTCTTTTTTTGGAGGATGGACTTCCGGAATGACAACGCTTCTTATCTTTATGTGCATAGATTATGTTACCGGTCTTATGGTTGCTGGAATTTTTAAAAAGAGCAAAAAAACAGAGAGTGGTGCGCTGGAATCTCATGCTGGATGGAAAGGATTATGCCGGAAAGGTGTTACCCTGCTTATTGTATTGGTGGCTTGTCGGTTGGATATGACAATTGGAACTACATTTATAAAAGATGCTACTGTGATTGGTTTTATTGTTAATGAGACGATTAGTCTGATCGAAAACGCTGGTCTGATGGGAATTCCCATTCCAAAAGCAATTGAAAAGGGGATTGATGTGTTGAAGAATAAAGAGGAGGTTGATGAGTAATGGAATTTAAGAAAGCATATGAGGCACTTAAACAGGGAGCATTGATAAAGTGTCCAGAATGGAGAGGATATTGGAAATGGGAAGATAATTCCATTAAGATGCATTGTAAAGATGGGAAAACTCTTGATATTCGGGAGACAAAAAATGTTGGATATACTCTTGATTTTATTCTTCGTGATGATTGGGAGATTGTTGACGAGGCAGATGTAAAGGATTTAGATGTTCAAACATTTACATTTGGTGAAGCAATTCGAAGATTAAAAATTGGACAGAAAGTTGCCCGTAAGGGATGGAATGGTAAAAAACAATATATTCAGCTTGCAACAGGTATTTCATATGTGTCAACAGGTGGAGAAATTGTAAATTGCGAGCATGATGCAATTGGTAACAAGGCAATTGCATTTGTTGGTACTTCCGGTGTTCAAATGGGATGGCTTGCATCGCAGGCAGATATGCTTGCTGAGGACTGGATTGCAGCAGATAAGGAAGGTGAAACAAATGGAAATTAAAAAAAGAAGAGCAAAATCAATCAGTTATGGGAGCAAAAGGAGTTTAAAGGACATAAAGTACATTGTCATACATTTTACCGGTAACAAAGGAGATACGGCGAAGAACAATGCTGATTTTTACGCTACTGGCAACACGCGAGATGCGGGTGCGCATTTCTTTGTGGATAAAAAATCTGAGATTTGGGAGTCCGTGCCAATGGAATATACTGCCTGGGCGGTTGGCCACTTCTATACCCGTGAGAAGGGGGCTGCATCGTATTATAAAAAGTGTACGAATGATAACAGTGTGTCCATCGAATTATGTGATTGCAAAAAAGGTGTAAGCTGGGAACAGATGCTTGCGGTACGACAATTAGTACAGTATATTCAGAAATGTTGTCCGAATGCAAAGACTATCATCAGACATTGGGACGTCAACGGCAAAGCGTGTCCAGAGCCGATGATCGGTAAAGGCAACTTGAAATGGAAGCATCTTTACAACAAGATTATGTATAATTATCAGTACAGAGCCAAAGTAACAAAGGCAGCAGCCATCCGCTCATCCAAGGGAGTAAAACCTACTAATAAAATTGGCAGCATAAATCCGGGAGAGGTTGTTAAGATTTCTAAGGTGGTTGGTGCCTGGGGGCGTTTGTTGAACAAAAAGAATGACAAATGGCAATGGATTAGTTTGAAAAAGGTGAAAGAAATTTAAAAGCCTGAAATCCCTTTACTTTCAGTGAATTCTATGTTATTTTAAGGACAATCTAAAGTGAAAAAATCTTTTTATAACTCTCAGCACTACGGTCCACCCAGCTGACTGATTATTACTTTTGCCAATTTTGCATTTGGCGTTTTGATATTGACTGGGTATTCCAGTCGTCGTTCATACGTCCACATCAGCTGCACCCCCCTTCCCATGGCCACGGTTCATCGGTCCAGGTCCAGCCATCGTTTGTATCAATACCGGTTAAAAATAACGGTCCGCAGTGTTTTTCGTAATCGCAGACGGCTTCTTTGTACATCTGCTGGTAACGGTTGAAATAATCCATTGCCTTGCCATCGCAAGGATGAGTATCCAGATACATACCGGCGTCAATCATGCAGAATCCGGCCTCACGTACAGCGGTCATTTTCTGATGCTTTGAATGTCTGTTTTGATTCATCAATAAACACCTCGCCTTCCACAGGAGTTATTTTGCATATAGGGCTGTCGGTTATGGCAGCCACAAGAACCGGAATGGTTGTGGTTTTGACTGCGGTCTGCCTGGCAGGCAGCCTGTGCACCAACAAATGGAAAAACTAAATCTTCGAAAATGGTGCCGTGTCTTAAGGCACATTCGCCCTCCATGACATTTTCAAAAGTCTGCCATGGGACATATGCCATTGCTAATGGTTTCTTTGAAAGATTCATAGAAACTCCTTTTTTTGTTTTTACTATATATTATGTAGAAAAATGTCGAATGTGAAAAAAATAAAATTTATTGAGAAAAAGTATTGACAAGCAAAGATAAATGATATATAGTAATAACAGTAACAGTTACTATTATTAAAAAGGAGCGTGAGATATGGCTGGACTCAAGTATAGCAGGCAGCGGGAAGCTGTGTTAGTCTATCTGCGTTCAACAAAGTCTCATCCGACTGCGGAGCAGGTATATCAGAAAATCAGAGAAGAATTTCCTAAGATAAGTTTAGGAACGGTATACCGAAATTTAAACTTATTAGCAGACTGTGGTGAGATTTTGCGATTGAACTGTGGTGATGGGGTAGAGCATTTTGATGCAACAACCACCCCACACAATCACTTTATTTGTCGTCGTTGCAGACAGGTAATCGATTTGGAAGCCGACTGGGATTTTGAATTGGATACCAAGATGGATGACGAGTTTCCCGGAAAAATAGAAGGACATGAAATCTATTTTTACGGCATCTGTAAAAAATGTTTATAAATCACAAAAGTGGTTAAACTAATTTATCAAAAGGAGAGTGTATTAGTATGAAGAGATTTGTATGCAGCGTATGTGGATATGTTCACGAAGGAGACAGTGCACCAGAGCAGTGCCCGGTTTGCAAGGCACCGGCAGAAAAATTCAAAGAGCAGACTGGCGAAAGAGAATGGGCAGCAGAACATGTAGTAGGAGTTGCTAAGGGTGTCAGCGAAGACATCGTAGCTGACCTTCGCGCGAATTTTGAAGGAGAATGTTCAGAAGTAGGAATGTATCTTGCTATGGCAAGAGTAGCACACCGTGAAGGCTATCCCGAAGTAGGCCTTTACTATGAAAAAGCAGCTTGGGAAGAAGCAGAGCATGCTGCAAAATTTGCAGAACTTCTTGGTGAAGTAGTAACTGATTCCACAAAGAAAAACCTGCAGATGCGTGTTGACGCTGAAAATGGTGCAACAGCGGGTAAATTCGACCTTGCAAAACGTGCCAAAGCAGCAGACTTAGACGCTATCCATGACACTGTTCATGAAATGGCAAAAGACGAAGCAAGACATGGCAAAGCATTCGAAGGATTGTTAAAGAGATACTTTGGCTAAGCTCCAAGCCATGCATAAAAATAAAAACAGCCATTCATTGTGAGTTCACTCACAAATGAATGGCTGTTTTTATTTTTATATACGGCGCGAGCCGTCCATGAGCCCGTCAGGGCGAATGGAGCAGGGCTTGGAGCAAAGAGAAGAGGGCGCGAGCCGTCCATGAGCCCGCTAGGGCGAATGGAGCAGGGCTTGGAGCAAAGAGAAGAGGGCGCGAGCCGCTTTCGTTTTATACTTGAAGAACCAATTGTTTTGTGATATAATCTAATCTCGAGCAGTGCTCGATAAGGGGGATTTTTACAGTAAGAGACCCTGGTAAGGATTTATAGTAAAGGAGATAAGTAACATGAACAGTAAAGTAAAGGGCGTTTTACAGGTCTTACTGGTTCTTGTGCTGATTGCAGCGTTTGCGTTTGTAGCAGCAAGGGGAATTGGTGGCGCACACCGAGGAAGCGCAAAGAACATTCGTCTTGGATTGGATTTGGAAGGTGGCGTGAGTGTCACATATCAGGCTTACAAGACTGATAGTACCGGTAAGAGAACCGGTGAACAGCCAACCGATAAAGACATGGCAGACACGATTTACAAGATGCAGAAACGTGTGGAAACATTAGAGAGCACGGAAGCTGCAGTATATCAGGAAGGTAGTGACCGTGTCACAATCGATATTCCGGGTGCCAGTGATTCAGAAGAGGTTTTGAAGGAACTTGGTAAAGCTGGAGCGCTTTATTTCATTTTGTATTCAGATCTGAAGACTGAAAAAGGCGGCACACCAAACGAAGGTGATAAAGTCGTTTACGACAAATCGAAAGTCCTTTTGACCGGTGACATGATTGGTGAGGCAACTTCCGGCAGCAGACAGCAGGAAGGCACCGGAAAGACTGAATATGGTGTTTCTATTAAATTCGCAGGCAAAGGAATTAAGAAATTTGCTAAGATTACCGGAGAGCATGTTGGTGAGCAGCTTGCTATCGTATACGATGAGAAGTTAGTTTCTGCACCAAACCTGAAAGAAGAGATTTCCGGCGGTGAGTGCTGGATTTCGGGAAGCTTTACTTCTGAGTCCGCAGAGCAGCTTGCTTCTACCGTACGTATCGGTGCTCTTCCATTGGAACTTGAGAACATTCATGGTAACGTAGTAGGAGCAACACTGGGAAGTCAGGCATTGAAATCCAGTTTGTTTGCCGGCGTGGTTGGTTTGATTCTCGTAATCATTTTCATGATTGTTATGTACCGCATCTCCGGTGTGGCAGCCAGCATTGCATTGATTTTCTATGTAGGTGCTATGCTGCTTGCACTGAATGGTTTGAATGTAACATTGACCCTGCCCGGTATTGCGGGTATTATCCTGAGTATTGGTATGGCGGTGGATGCAAACTGTATTATATTTACACGTATCCGCGAGGAATTGGCAACAGGTAAGACGGTAGCGTCTGCGATTGATAATGGATTTTCCAAAGCGATGTCCGCCATTATCGATGGTAACGTAACAACTTTGATTGCTGCTTTGGTACTGTATCTCAAGGGTTCCGGTACGGTAAAAGGTTTTGCGATGACACTTGGTATTGGTATTGTGTTGTCTATGTTTACTGCTTTGTTTATTACAAAACTTTTGATGAAAGCATTCTGTGCACTGGGTATGACAAATACTTCAATGTATGGTATTCAGAAAGAGCGTAAGACAATTAACTTTATTGGTAACTGGAAGAAATATGTTGTTATTTCCGGAGCTGTTGTTGTAATCTGTGTGGCAGGACTTGTTGTCCGTGCTGCTTCCGGTGGTCCATTATTTAACTATAGTTTAGATTTTGCCGGTGGTAACTCAACATCTGTTGACTTATCTAAGACTGTAACCGATGAAGATAAACAGAAAGCAGAAGATACTGCAAAATCTGTTATTGGAAGCGGTAAGAGTGTTGAAATTTCGGTTGCTGATAATACAAAGATTGTTGTTCGTACTGAGGAACTCAGTGAGCAGAAGTCGGAAGAATTGAAAGCAACGATGGCGAAAACATTTGGCGTGGATGAATCTACCAAAATTGAGTCCGAGTTCATCAGTGGTTCTGTCAGTGATGAAATGAAAGTGGATGCAGCCGTAGCAACTCTGATTGCGACACTTTGTATGCTGCTTTATATCTGGATTCGCTTCCGTAAACTTTCAACCGGTATCAGTGCTGTTTTGGCACTTGTTCATGATGTAATTGCTGTGCTGACTGTTTATGTAGTGGCAAGCGCATTTATTCCGGTCGGAAGTACCTTTATTGCATGTATGCTTACGATTGTCGGATACTCCATCAACGATACCATCGTAGTATTTGACCGTATTCGTGAGAATAAAGCGAAGGCTACGTCAAGAACAAGCCTTGCAGAAATTATTAACAAGAGTATTACAGAGACATTGTCTCGTTCCATTAATACTTCGGTAACTACCTTTATCATGGTATTTGTATTGGCAGTATTCGGTGTAGATTCCGTACGCCAGTTTGCAATTCCGTTGATTGTAGGTATTATTTCCGGATGTTATTCATCAGTATGTGTAGCATCACCATTGTGGTATGTTCTTTCCGGAAAAGGAGAAAAAGAGCAGAAAGCAGTCACTTATTCAAAGAAGAAAAAATAATTCTTTGTGAATAAATATTGGAACAAGAAAAGAAGAAACTACAAATCGGGAAACAGTAATGTTCATGCGAATGATAGTTTCTTCTTTTTCGTATGACGAACAAAAGATGTCAAAAAGTTGATAATTAGACACAATCTATGTTATACTACCAATACAGTCCGCATAAGAGACAAAGGAGGATTCCAGTGCATGGCAAAGGGAGATAAGAAGAAAAAGAAAAAAGAGGTCATTGAACTGACGCCGGCGGAACGGTTTGTCCAGTTAAAGACGTTAAAGAGAGCGACAAGATGCCTTTTAGTAGATGAAGATGTTTATCGTATCTACGTGCGTCTTACAAAAGATTTCGCACAGATGGATGAGTTAGGTAAAGAGACTCCGTTTGAAGGATGTGAAGAGTGTGCTGCGTTAAGTGAAGAATGTGCTGCTCTTGCAAAAGAATGGGAAAAGAAATTGCCGGCGGAGAGAGAAGTGATTTCACGAACTGTTACGACAACAGTGAAGAAACAGGAAGAAGACGACAACAAGAAAAAAGGAATTGCAAAATGGGTTGTGCTTGTGGTTATTGTTGCAATGATTGTCTGCTATAATGTTCCGGCAACCCGTTATCAGTTAGCCGGACTTTCTGCAAAAGTTGGTTTTGATAAATGGGCATCGTCCACATACGAAAAACTGGGCGATTATAAAGATTGTAAAAATCAGATTGTTTTGCTTGAGAAAAAAGCCATCGAAAAAGTGAAAATTGGTGGTGTTGTGAAGTTTGGAACTTGTGACTGGATGGTTTTGGAGCGTACAGATGGTAAAGCTCTGCTTACAAAATATATGGCAGATAATAAACATCCATACCATGATAAATCAGAAAAGGTTACATGGGAGAGTTGTGCGCTGCGAAAGTATCTGAATGGTGAATTCCTTGAGGACGGTAAATTTACACCGGAGGAATTGGCGATGATTTTGACTACAAATGTTGAAAATGTTGCAAACGAAGAGTTTGGGACGGACGGTGGCAAGAATACGCAAGATAAAGTATTTTTGATGAATGAGCCGGAGTTTGCCAAATATAAGAAGAAACTGAAAGCAAAGGCAAAGACAATGCGGCTGCGTACACCGGGCAAAGATGCCACGGCAACGACGTATGTTTCTGCACTGGGGGATATTATTACCTATGGTTTCCCGGTGGATGAAAATGGTGCCTGCATACGTCCGACGATGTGGGTAAATTTGAAGTAAGGATGCCTATGTTTTGCCACGATTGCATGATTAAATGTAACTGTTCGGTAAAGGACAGTTACATTTTTTTAGGAAGGAAGCGTAAATAAAATATGAAGTGTAAAAAAAGAATACTATTGTTAGCGCTGTTACTTTTTTCCACTGTATTAATTGGTGGGATGAATGTTCAGGCAAAGAAAAAGACGAAGCCAAAGTCATTGAAAAAAGCAAAGATTACTTTGGCAAAGAGCAGTTATACATATAATGGAAAAGCCAAAAAACCAGCTGTTACCGTAAAACTTGGCAAGAAAAAACTGAAAAAAAACAGGGATTATACGGTCAAGTATACAAAAAATAAAAATGCCGGAACGGCGAAAGTTACAATTAAAGCTAAGAAGGCTAAAAAAGGGAAAAAAGCCAAATATAAGGGCAGCAAAAGCAAAACTTTTAAGATAAAAAAAGCAAGTCGTCTGCTAGTACCGGACAAAGCAGCATATTCAGCCGTTGAAGGAGATGGTTCATTTTCGATTGTGGCTAAACCATCAAAAGGCGGTGGAACGGTAACATATGCCTGTGCGACAGCCGATGTGATCAAAGTCACGAAAGCCGGTAAGGTTACGATTGTTAAAACCTTTGATAAGACATGTAAAACATTGTCCAAGCAGACAAAAGATACGATTAAGAAAGTTTCGACAAAGGTAACCATGAGTGTGCCAGCAACAACAAATTATAAGGCAGCTTCGACTTCCGTTACCGTTACGATTAACAAAAAACCGGTACGTGTTTTCAGTACCTATGACAGTATTAATAAATACAGCTATCCGTCGAAGAGTCCACTGTCTCCGGGATTTACTAATTATAAAAAACTGACAGATTTAAAATGGACAATTGTGGATAAGTATCAGATGCCAGGGCTTGCACCGACTGCTGATGAGGACTGGACGAAAAATTATATTCAGTGTAACAATCTCTGTCCGCAGGGTGTCTGCATGGCAGGAAATTATATGCTTACGACAGCATACTGTATGGATGATTTGCACAACAGCTGCATTTTCGTTTACAACAACAAGACGGGTGAATTTTTAAAGACGCTAGTTTTAAAAGACCAGAAGAGCCACGTGGGTGGAATTACTTATGATGAGAAAAATAAAAACATCTGGGTCTGCCACTCAAAAAAAGATAAAACGACAGGAATGTATTCACTTGAGCGTATTACATTGTCGGATTTGGTGAAATATGCGACAGGCAAAAAAGAATATACATCATCCGGTAAAGTGGAACTACATCAGATTCCAACAAAACCATCGACGATTTCCTACAATAAAAAGGACGGTTATCTGTGGGTGGCACAGTTTAGTGTGGCACCGGTTGCCGGTGACACCTCGGAGGATGAAGATTCGGACGAAGAAGTAGAGGAAAATGATACCAGTGCACCGCGTATGTATGCATATGAGTACGATGCAAAGACAAACGAATTAAATCAGGTTCGTATTGTTACGAATCCTGCCGAAGAGGATTATCTGGGAATCCAGACAAAAGAAGTACAGACAGAAGCAACCGCAGAAAATGAGGCAAAGACAAGTGTTCAGGTTGCAACAGTGTACTCTTCTTCCTCTGTTTTACTTGCGGAAAAAGGAAGCTCTGCTACAGCAAAAGAAAAGCTGAAAAAAGGCGATGTTATTTACTCGGTTAATAATGAGCTGATTACAAGTGCAAAACAGCTTTCGGAATTACTGGAAAAATGTACGAAAGGAACTGCAGTAACGCTGGAAATTCACCGTACAATTCCAGCAGAAAACGAAGGTGCGGAGCCGACAGAGCAGATTTTGACAGGAAAAATTATTTTGGATGTCCGTGGCAATGTGTTGTACCGCAGCACACCGAATTATGTGCAGGGAATTACATTTTCCGGAGACCGTACAATCTTTAGTTGTTCCTATGGAAGAAACAGTACAAAGAAGAGATTTTTATCCGAATTACAGGTGTATAACCGTGCAGATGCGACCGATGATACGATGCTTGGCGAGTTAGAACTTGCCGTAGCACTGCCGCCAATGGTAGAGGAAGTAGAAGTTGTGGGAGATGAAGTGTATATGATATTTGAATCCGCTGCCACCACGTATCTGGAAGGAACGGATGGCAAGGGTCAGAGTACCTGTCCGATTGACAAAATGATTGCCGTAAAACTCGGACTTGATTCAATAAAATAGAAATATAAATAGAAAATTTAAGGGCGATTCCACAAAACAGCTAATGTGCCATTTGACACGCTGATGCTTCCCTTTCTGCCGGTAAACTCATTGCTGACACCAAGAGGGAATGAATTTGTGAGGGTCGCCCCTTCTACTTCATAATGAAATCCCTGAATGGTGACATTTGTGCTCACGTCGCTCAAAGAAAAGACGGAACATATATTTCCGGTGGTATTTTCCGGTAAATCTTTTCCGAATGAAATAACGCCGTTTGTGACAACTTTTAGTGCATAGTCATCTCCGATTAAGGTTCCGACGGCATTATGCCGGTTTAAGAATGTAAGTGTCTGAATATTAGCTAATGTGTGGTCTAAGCGGCCGCCTAAACCGCCATAAATTTCAAAATTTGTGTATCCTTTTTCCAAACCAAGTCGTGCGGCAAGCATCATGTCCGTATCATCTTTTTCTTTTGGGTGTCGGATGCAGTCGGATGGCAGATGGCTGGATGCCGAAACGGAATCAAAGTCACCAATCACATAGTCGGCACGCAGCCCGATTTTTTCTAAATAGTCAAAGCCGCCATCAACAGCGATGACCAAATCATCTTTTCCTAATTCGATATGGCAGGGGGATTGTTCCCCTGCCCCAAATAAATAACAGACTTTTGTATCCACTATTTCTGACCTCTTTCAATAACAAGCGCAGCATCTTCCAGATAGGAGCAATCCAAATCCTCTACCGTGCCGTTGTCGCAGGCAGAAGCAAGTGCCGGGTTAATTGGCATCTGGGCGAGTACCGGTACATGGTACTCTTCAGCAATTTCACTGATGTGGCTCTCACCAAATACATGAATTTTCTTACCGCAGTCAGGGCAGAGCGCATAGCTCATATTTTCCACGAGACCAAGAACCGGAATATTCATAAGAGAAGCCATTTTCATTGCTTTACCGACAATCATGGAAACCAAATCCTGTGGACTTGTAACAACGACAATGCCATCAATCGGAATGTTCTGGAATACGGTAAGTGCAACATCACCGGTTCCCGGCGGCATATCGACAAACAGATAATCGACATTATCCCAAAGGGTGTCAGACCAGAACTGGCGAACCGTTCCGCCAATCACCGGACCACGCCATACAACCGGGTCACTTTCATTTTCCAAAAGGACATTAATGGACATAATATCCACGCCGTATTTTTTTGATTTTACAGGGAAAATCGTTGTTTCATTTCCCTGCGCTTTTTCGGTGATGCCAAATGCCTTCGGAATCGAAGGACCGGTAATATCGGCATCCAAAATACCGCAGTGGTATCCACGGCGCGCAAATTCAACCGCAAGCAAATCGGTAACCATTGATTTTCCTACGCCGCCCTTTCCGCTGACGACACCGATAACCTTGCCGATTTTGCTATTTGGATGTGGTGCTACTAAGAGACTTTTTGGGTCTTTTGAACCGCAATTGCTGCTACAGGTGGAGCAGTCGTGCGTACATTCTTCACTCATTTTAATTTCTCCTTAATAAAAATATTTCTATGCTTACTCTAGTACGAAAGGGGCAGATTTGTCAAGTTGTAATATTATAAGGAAAAACTGTCGATAATATACTTACAGATATGTTGTAAATGGATTTGCGAAAAGAACACAAGGAGGTGTTTGCATGACGACGTTAGGAGAACTGCGGAATAAATTCAGTGCAGTACATAAGCAGTACAATTCGACGGCGTTTGAATTGTCTAAAAAACTAAGTGAGACGAAGGAATTGATAAAGCGTGTTCCCGAAGGAGACAAACTGTTTGGGGAACAGGCAGCGGTTTTGGAACTCCAGTACAATGCGGTGAAAGACCAGCAGAAGATTTATGATGATTTCATTCACCAGTTTATGGACAAATGGGATGCCGAGCGTGAGATGGTAAGCGCAAAACAAAATGCCGAAGCAGAAGGGGATTATTATAAGGAAATGGGTAAAATTCTTGCGGTGGCAATGCGCATGTTCCACGGGGATATCGTTCCTGGCTCGGACGAGAAAAAACTTATGGAATTCGACAGTGATTTGTATCAGATGGCGAAAAACGCACAGATGATGGCAAAGCTTAAAGAACGGAAAAAGTATGATTCGCTGTGGGACGATGAGGAGAAAAAAGAATTGGAAGACCCTATAGAAGCCGCGGATGCAAAAGAAACATCACTTGAAGCACCGGAGGTTGTAAGTGTGGATGAGGTAATCGCAAAAAGTACCGAAGGATGAGCGCTCTCGCTTAATCCATGCGCAGAGGTATCGATAGGCAAAATACGCCTATCTGATACCTGCGTATGGATACTCATCCTTCGGTACTTTTTGCGATTATTAGAAGGGCGGAGACGGAGTCTGGAGAAAGGGCAGAGCCCTATGCAACCTTAACCTTTATAAAAAGATAAAAGAGTTGCATGAATTTTGAAAAGATGCATCTGCAAGCAACCTAAAAGCAGGAAATGAGAAGAAAGGGTTGTGTTTTTCGTGTGATTTGTCCGAATAAAGTCAGATAATCAGGTGAAAATGCAACCATTTAGGTAAAATTAGGTGAAAAGAGTTGTCTCGAAAGTATGTATCTCTTCACCTCCCCAAAAAACAAAAATCTCACCGCAGAAATATGCGAAGTGTTCGTTACTAGTCTTTTTAGTATTCCAGTAATTTATCAAGAAAAGATTTGTGGAGAGTGGGTACAAACACGTGGGTATCTGGCATGCGTAGTTGGCATGCCGATACCCCTACGCGTTTGTTTAGCGAGAGCACCCACGAAACACAAACTTTTCTTGATAAATTACGGAACCTAAAAAACCAGCAACGAACACTTCCCACAAACTACCGTTGAAAAACGCCCCCCAATATGGTATCATCACAATAGAATATCAGGGAAGGAAGTACTGCCATGTATACAGTGTCTTTAGAAAAATTTATCCAGAAAATGAAAGTTAAAAATCTTACACCGGATGTTGATATTTCGGCGATTGAAATTACGCAGTCAGACGTAAACCGTCCGGCGTTACAGCTTGCGGGTTTTTTTGATTATTTTGACCATCACCGAATCCAGATTATCGGTCAGGTAGAACATACGTATATGGAAAAGCAGGGAATTGAGGAAAGCCTTAAGCAGATGCAACGAATTCTCTCTTACAAAGTTCCGGGCATTGTTTTTTGCCGTGATTTGCCGGTGCCGGAAGAGTTTTTGCGGTTGGCGAATGAATTTCAAATCCCGATTTTGCAGTCGCACGCTGACACTTCTGCATTTTCCGCTGAGGTTACGAGATGGCTGAAAGTAGAACTGGCACCTAGAATTAGTATTCATGGCGTGCTTGTTGACATTTACGGCGAGGGCGTACTGATTACCGGTGAGAGCGGTATCGGTAAAAGTGAGGTTGCCTTGGAATTGATTCACAGAGGACACCGATTGGTTTCAGATGATGTGGTAGAAATCAAAAAAGTAAGTGATGAGACGCTGATTGGTTCAGCTCCGGATATAACAAGACATTTCATTGAACTGCGAGGCATTGGAATTATTGATGCCAAGACACTCTTTGGTGTAGAAAGTGTAAAAAACACACAGTCGATTGACCTTGTCATTCAGCTGGAGGAGTGGAACAAAGAGCAGGAATATGACCGCATGGGATTGGAAGAGCAGTACATTGAATACCTTGGAAATAAAGTAGTCTGTCATTCGATTCCGATTCGACCGGGACGAAATGTAGCCATTATCTGCGAGTCGGCGGCGGTTAATTACCGACAGAAGAAGATGGGATATAATGCAGCGAGAGAATTGTACAACCGTGTGACGAGTAATAATTTTGGTAAGGCATAGAAAGGACGGATGATATGGCACAGTATTATGTTGGGGTTGATGTGGGAGGAACGACCGTAAAGATGGGAATGTTCTCAGATACCGGAGAACTTTTGGATAAATGGGAAATTCCAACGAGACGAAAAGATAATGGACAGTATATTCTGTCAGATATTGTAGATAGTATTGAAGAAAAAAGAGAAACCTTTGAGGGGAATATCAAAGGAATCGGTGTTGGTATTCCGGGACCGGTTACTGCTGACGGAACAGTATTAAAATGTGCCAATCTGGGATGGGATGTATTCTCGGTTTCCAACAAACTGGCAAGTTTGACCGGCGTTGGCAATGTAAAAGTTGGAAACGATGCGAATGTAGCTGCGCTTGGTGAGATGTGGAAAGGCGGCGGCAGAGGCTATGACAGTATTGTCATGGTGACACTTGGTACCGGCGTTGGCGGCGGTGTCATTTTACAGGGAAAAATATTGACCGGCTGTAAAGGTGCCGGTGGGGAAATCGGTCATATGAAAGTTAATATGGATGAAACCCGTGTCTGTGGATGTGGAAATAAAGGCTGTTTGGAGCAGTATGCTTCGGCAACCGGAATTGTGAATATGGCAAAAGAAAATGTACCGGAAGGTTCTTACTTAGCAGATAAAAAAGTTACGGCAAAAGCTGTTTTTGATGGTGCCAAAGAGGGCGATGCTTACTGCATAAAAGTGGTTGAGAAGTTTGGCAGATATTTAGGTGTTGCATTAAGTAATGTTGCTCATGTGGTAGATCCGGAAGCCTTTGTTATTGGCGGCGGGGTATCAGCAGCAGGACAGATTCTTTTAGATGTTGTAGAAAAATATTATAATGAAAATTCCATGTTTGCCTTGAAAAACAAGAGTTTCCACTTGGCAGAACTTGGCAATGATGCCGGCATTTATGGTGCTGTGCGAATGGTGCTTTTTAAATAGAAGGAGAGAAAAATGATTCGACTGGAACAGGAACCGCTGCGGACTCATACGACATTTCGGATTGGCGGACCGGCAGCGTACTATTTCATACCGGAGCGAGAAGAGGAAATTATTGAGGCACTGGATTTTGCAAAAGAAAAAGGACTTCCTTACTATGTGATTGGAAAGGGAAGTAATATGCTCTTTTCCGATGACGGTTTTGATGGTGTTATCATTGAAATTGGAAAGGGATTGGAAAAAATAGAAATCTCAGATGATGGTGTTGTGACGGCACAGGCTGGTGTTTCGTTAGCTTATATGGCATCCCGATTGGCTTCAAAAGGGTTAAAGGGTTTTGCCTTTGCCGGAGGAATTCCGGGAACATTAGGCGGAGGTGTTGCGATGAATGCCGGTGCCTATGGTGGAGAAATCAAAGATTGTATTGTAAGTGCCAAAGTATTGACAAAAGAGGGTGAAAGAATTGTCTTAGATAAAGAGGCATTGCAGCTCTCCTATCGAAACAGCGTGATTCTTCAAAAAGGCTATTTGGTTTTAGAGGCAACCTTTTCTTTTGAAAAGGGAAATCCGGCAGAAATTCAGGAAGAAATCAAAGAGTTAAATAAAAGACGCCGTGAAAAACAGCCGTTAGAGTACCCGAGTGCAGGCAGCACATTTAAACGTCCGGAGGGATATTTTGCCGGAAAACTGATTGAAGATGCAGGACTTAGGGGATACCGCGTGGGGGATGCGCAGGTTTCCGAAAAGCATTGCGGCTTTGTGGTAAACCGCGGTGAGGCGACTGCCAAAGATGTGGCGCAGTTAATAACTGATGTGCAGAATCGTGTGATGGATGAATTTGGCGTTAAGTTAGAGCCGGAAGTCCGCATGATTGGTTTTGAATAATAAGAAAAGGGGGAACTTTGCATGAGATTTGTCATAGTAACCGGGATGAGTGGCTCCGGAAAGAGTTCCGTAATGAAAATATTAGAAGATGATGGATATTTCTGTGTGGATAACCTGCCGTTGTCTTTACTGCCTACGTTGATTCAATTGACGGAGGATTCCAGTGAGGAAATTGAGCGGGTGGCACTTGGTATTGATATCCGTGGCGGATACCGTTCGTTAAAAGAAGCCGCTCATGTACTGGATGATTTAAAAAGCCGAGGTTATACGCTTGAAATTCTGTTTTTGGAAGCGTCAACATCAGTTCTTGTAAAGCGCTATAAAGAGACGAGAAGAATGCACCCGCTGGCACAGGGCGGCCGCATGGATAAAGCAATTGAAGATGAGAGAGCACTTCTTTCCGAACTGAAAAAAAGGGCGGACTACATCATTGATACAACGACACTTTTGATACGTGAATTGAAACAGGAGATTGACCGCATTTTTGTGGAGCATGAGGATTTTTGCAACTTTTATCTCACATTTGTTTCTTTTGGATTTAAGTATGGAATTCCTTCGGATGCCGATTTGGTTTTTGACGTGAGATTTTTACCGAACCCTTTTTATGTGGATGAATTAAAACCACTTACCGGAGATGACAAGCCGGTGTACGATTATGTTATGAGTTCACCAAAGGCAGTTGAGTTTAGAAACAAAATGAAAGATATGCTTGATTTTCTGATTCCAAACTACATTGCGGAGGGAAAAACGCAGTTGGTGATTGCGATTGGCTGTACGGGCGGCAAGCATCGTTCCGTGACATTAACCAATGCGATGTATGAGGAGTATGCAAACACAGAATATGGCTGCAAGAAAGAGCATAGAGATATAGAGAAGGATCGGTTAAGATATATATGTCGTTCGCAGGAAAAGTAAAAGAAGAACTGCTTGGGCAAATGGGAAAAGCAAGACATTGCCAGTTAGCAGAACTGGCGGCGGTTTTTGCCGTGTGTGGGCAGATTTACATGAATGAAGAAGGTGAATGTCAGGTTAAGTTTGTGACAGAAAACTTGACAGTTGCGAAGAAATGCTATATGTTAGTTAAGAGAGTCTTTCATATTGTGCTGGATGTGTCCGTAAGCGGACATCATCAATATTCACTTTTTCTATTGGAAGATGAAGATGCAAGGGACTTTATGAAAGCAATTCGAGTGCAGGAATATTCGCCATTTTCGGTGGAGTGTATTGGACAAAGAGCCTGTTGCAACCGGGCTTTTTTAAGGGGAATCTTTTTGACAAGTGGTTCCGTTACCGATCCAAACAGCGGGTATCACTTGGAAATCGCAGCTGGAGATAGAGAACATGCTGCTCGGATTTTGGAGATTATGGGTATTTTTGGAATTGAGGCAAAAACGATAGAAAGAAAGCATAATTTTGTCGTATACATGAAAGAAGGAGCGGCGATTGTTGATTTTTTGAATGTTGTCGGTGCGCACAAGGCACTGATGGAATTTGAAAATGTTCGCATTTTGAAAGAAATGCGAAATTCCATTAACCGTCAGGTAAATTGTGAGACTGCCAATATTAAGAAGACGGTTTCGGCAGCAGCGAGACAGACGGAAGACATCCGCTATATTCATGATACGATAGGCTTTGGTAATTTATCTGAGAATTTGTCGCAGATTGCGAAATTACGCCTGGAGAATCCGGATGTTTCGCTGAAAGAATTGGGACAGATGTTAGAACCGCCAATTGGAAAATCCGGGGTGAACCACCGATTGCGCAAATTAAGTGAGATAGCACAAGGACTGCGATTACAAGGAGGAAAACATGATAAGGAAGAACATTGACGTCAGTTTAGGTGAGGATGGAGCAAGACCAATTGCTATGCTGGTTCAATTAGCAAGCCAGTATGTGAGTAACATTGAAATCCATCGTGATACTATGACAGTAAATGCAAAAAGTATTATGGGCATGATGACACTGGGACTCGCAAAGGGACAAAAGCTGGAGCTTCTTATTGACGGGGAAGACGAAGAGACTGCTATGAAAGAGATGGAGAATTACCTGACCGGAAATTAGCAGATAAGAAATAGTAATGGTTACAGGCTACTGTCCGAACCGGGATGTTACGGTTTGTATAGCGGCCTTTTTATTTTAGTGAATGGGGGATACCATGGAATTTACGCATTTGCATGTACATACGGAATATAGTTTGTTAGATGGCTCCAGTAAAATCAAGGAGCTTGTGAGTCGTGCCAAAGAATTGGGAATGGACAGTCTGGCAATTACCGACCATGGCGTGATGTATGGCGTGGTTGATTTTTACCGTGCGGCAAAAGCAGCAGGAATTAATCCGGTTTTGGGATGTGAAATTTATGTGGCACCCGGTTCACGCTTTGACAGGGAAGCAGGAAATGCAAAAGAAAGCCGTTATCATCACCTGGTGCTTTTAGCAGAGAATGATATAGGATATGCAAATCTTGTTAAAATTGTTTCCCGTGGTTTTACAGAAGGATTTTATTATAAGCCACGAGTGGATTATGATGTGTTAGAAAAGTATCATGAGGGAATTATTGCGCTGAGTGCATGCCTCGCAGGTTCAATTCCAAGTTTTCTACGCCGTGGGCTGTATGAAGAGGCAAAGCAGGAAGCGTACCGGTTACAGGGGATTTTTGGTGAAAATAATTTCTTTTTAGAACTTCAGGATCATGGTATTCCGGATCAGAAGACGGTCAATCAGGGACTGCTTCGTCTGCATCAGGAGACAGGGATTGATTTGGTGGCGACGAACGACGTCCACTACATTTACGATTCGGATGCAGAAGCGCACGACATTCTTTTATGCATTCAGACCGGAAAGAAAGTCAGTGATACCGACCGTATGCGCTACGAGGGCGGACAGTATTATTTGAAATCTGCTGAGGAGATGGAGGCATTATTTCCGTATGCCAAAGAGGCGATTGAAAACACTCATAAAATCGCCGAGAGATGTCATGTTGAAATTGAGTTTGGTGATTATAAACTGCCGCACTTTGATGTGCCGGAGGGAGAGACTTCTGAAAGCTACCTGCGAAAACTCTGCAAAGAGGGGCTTTATAAACGTTATCCAAAGGAGCAGGCAGAGCAGTTGGAAGAGCGGTTAAATTATGAGCTTGATACCATTTCTACGATGGGATTTGTTGATTACTTTTTGATTGTTTGGGATTTTATTAAATATGCGAAAGACCATGGAATTCCGGTAGGTCCGGGACGTGGTTCGGCAGCCGGCTCTTTGGTGGCATATTCTTTGAATATTACGGATTTGATTGATCCAATTAAATATAACCTTTTGTTTGAGCGTTTTCTAAATCCGGAACGTGTGACGATGCCGGATATTGATATTGACTTCTGCTATGAAAGACGTCAGGAAGTTATTGATTATGTAACGAGAAAATACGGAGCCGACCACGTGGTGCAGATTGTAACATTTGGTACGATGTCAGCGCGTATGGTAATCCGCGATGTCGGACGTGTGTTAGACCTTCCGTATGCGTATGTAGATAGTGTGGCAAAGGCGATTCCAATGGAGCTTGGTATTACGATTGCAAAAGCGATGAAAATGAATCCGGAACTGCGCACGATGTACGAAACGGATGATTCGGCGAAGAAACTGATTGATATGGCAATGCGTTTAGAGGGACTTCCGCGACATACTTCTGTTCATGCGGCGGGGGTTGTAATCAGTCCAAAACCGGTCGATGAATTCGTTCCGCTATCAAGGGCTTCGGATGGCAACATTACGACGCAGTACACGATGGTAACGTTAGAGGAATTAGGTCTTTTGAAAATGGATTTTCTGGGACTTCGTACGTTGACGGTAATCCAGAATGCGATTCATGGTGCGTTTGATGTACACGACATTGACTATAATGATAAAGAAGTATTTGATATGATAAGTTCCGGACACACAGAAGGCGTGTTCCAGTTAGAAAGTGCGGGGATGAAAAACTTCATGAAAGAGTTAAAGCCGCACAGTATGGAAGATATTATCGCGGGAATTTCTTTGTATCGTCCGGGACCGATGGATTTTATTCCAAAATATATAGAGGGAAAAAATAATCAGGATAATATTCAGTATGACTGCAAGGAACTAGAGCCAATTTTAGCACCGACCTACGGCTGTATTGTCTACCAGGAGCAGGTTATGCAGATTGTGCGTGATTTGGCCGGGTACAGTTATGGGCGAAGTGACCAGGTGCGCCGTGCCATGTCTAAGAAAAAAGCAGATGTCATGGAGAAAGAAAAGAATTATTTCATCTATGGCAATGAAGAAATTGGCGTGGAAGGCTGCATTAAGCGGGGAATCCCGGAAGAAGTGGCAATTAAAATATTTGATGATATGACCGATTTTGCGAAATATGCGTTTAACAAATCGCATGCGGCGGCTTACGCTGTCGTTTCATATCAGACAGCGTATCTAAAATGTCATTATCCGGTTGATTTTATGGCGGCGTTGATGACTTCTTTTATGGAGCATACCGGGAAAATTACGGAGTACATTATGAACTGCCGTAAAATGGGAATTGAAATTCTGCCACCGGATATCAACGAGGGAGAGTATCGTTTTACGCCGTATGAAGGAAATATCCGCTATGGACTTGCTGCTATCAAGGGAGTCGGCAGACCGGTTATTGATGAAATTGTCGCAGAGCGCAAGCTTGGCGGCAGATACCGCTCGTTAAAAGACTTCTGCATGCGCTTGTCCGGAAAATCGGTGAATAAACGAACCGTCGAAAGTTTTATTAAGTCGGGTGCGCTTGACAGCCTGCCGGGTACCAGAAAGCAGAAAATGTATTCTTACATCAGCATTATGGATGGTGTAAATCAGGAGAAGAAAGGAACGCTTTCCGGTCAGATGTCCTTGTTTGATTTTGCCAGTCCGGAGGAACAAAAAGAGTTAGAAGTAAAAATGCCGGATGTAGGTGAATACGAAAAAGAAGAAATTTTAGGTTTAGAAAAAGAAGTGCTAGGTGTATATATCAGTGGCCATCCGCTGGAAGAATATGTGGCAACATTAGAGAAAAATATTACACGTACGACGGCTGACTTTGAAGTGGTTGACGGCGAGACGGAGCCGAAAGTGAAAGACCAGGAGAGAGCGGTTATCGGCGGTATGATTACCGGACGAACGGTAAAAGCAACCCGTACGAATAACATGATGGCATTTCTTACGGTAGAAGATTTGTATGGAACGGTAGAAGTCATTGTCTTTCCACGCGATTATGAAAAATACCGCACACTTTTAGAGGAAGATGCAAAAGTATTTATTCAAGGCCGTGTGACTGTTGAAGAGGACAAGCCTGCGAAACTTATTTGCTCCGGTGTTGTGCCATTTGATGCCGTGGAAAAAGAACTGTGGATTCAATTTCTAACACGTGCGGACTATGAAGAAGCAGAGCAGACTTTATTTGCCATTCTTGGGAATTACGATGGCATAGAAAACGTTTATATTTATTTGTCGAAAGACCGTGCGAGAAAACTTTTGCCAAAAAGCCGGTGCACGAAAGTATGCAAAGAATTGCTGTCGGAATTGTATACTAAATTTGGCGAGGATAATGTGAAAGTCACGGAAAAGAGTATTGAAAAAAAATTCCGGGCATAGTAAAATATACATGTATGAGAAATGATAAATGAAACAGATAAAACATAAAATTGGAGGAAATCGGATTATGGCGAAAAAGGTAACGACAATTGGTGTATTAACAAGTGGCGGCGATGCGCCGGGAATGAATGCTGCGATTCGTGCAGTAGTCAGAGCCGGTATTTCCAGTGGTCTGAAAGTAAAGGGTGTCCGTCGTGGATATGCAGGACTTTTGGAAGAGGATATTATTGACATGGACACGATGAGCGTTACTGATATTGTTCAGCGTGGCGGCACAATTTTATTTACTTCTCGCTGTAAAGAGATGATGACACCGGAAGGCCAGCAGAAAGCTGCTGACATCTGCCGCAAACATGGCATTGATGGTATGGTTGTAATCGGTGGTGACGGTTCTTTCCGTGGAGCACAGAAACTTTCCGCAAATGGAATTAACACAATTGGTATCCCGGGAACCATTGACCTGGATATTGCCTGTACCGAATACACGATTGGATTTGATACTGCCTGCAACACGGCAATGGAAGCCATTGATAAGGTTCGTGATACTTCCGCTTCCCATGAGCGATGCAGTATCATTGAGGTAATGGGAAGAACGGCCGGACACATTGCATTATGGTGTGGTATTTCCAACGGTTCCGAGTATGTTTTGATTCCGGAGCGTGCTGAGGAAAACGATGAAGAGGAAATTATTAAAAAGATTATGTCAAAGCGTCGTATCGGAAAGAAACATCATATTATTGTAAATGCAGAAGGTGTTGGTCATTCTCATGAAATGGCAAAACGAATTGAAGCTGCAACCGGCATTGAGACGCGTGCAACGGTGATTGGGCATATCCAGCGTGGCGGAAATCCTTCTTGTCGTGACCGTGTATACGCATCAGCAATGGGAGCAAGAGCTGTTGATCTTTTATTGAAAGGTCAAACAAATCGTGTAGTTGCATATAAAAATGGCGAATTTACTGATTTTGATATTGACTATGCATTGCAGATGACAAAAGATATTGACGAGCACTTGTATAGTATGACAAAACGCCTTTCACGATAATTGGTATGGTATAGAAAAAGAACTCATAGACCATCTGGTTTATGAGTTCTTTGTGTTATGATGAATTTTTATTCTTCTTCCATGTCATCCGGAACTAATGTATCGTCTGCTTCTTCTGATTCTTCATCCGGTGAGAGTGTCACGTAGTCGCGGTCGTCATCGTCCTCATCATAAAGGTCATTGTCAAAATCGTCGTCATCGTAATCATCCAGATAATCTTTCATCAGAACATTTTTCAAGAAATACAATATACCACCTACTGCTGCTGCAACTGCAGTCAGACCAAGGAGGAATTTCACAAATTTTTTCATTTTAATATCCTTCCTTTCTTACGCATTTATTATATCCATTGCGCTAGTATTTATCCTTATTTTACGTGATAGAAGAAAAAAAGTAAAGAGTTTTTGGTGAAAGTGTATGTATTTATTTGACAAACGGCTATTTTTTGGTCATAATAGCAATTGTAAAGAATTAATAAAACATGTATAATATTTTACATATTATGATACAATGTTTTATCAGAAGTAATGGAGGGATTCAGATGACTACGAACAAGGCAAACAAAGTATCAAAAACAACAACAGCAAAAACTGCAGCAAAGCCAGCTGTAAAACCGGCCGCTAAACCGGCAGCAAAAACAACAGCAGCTCCTGCAAAAGAAGAGCCGAAAAAAGAAGCAGTAAAGCCGGTTGCTGAGGAAGAAAAACCAGTAGCAAAAACAACGGCTGCAAAGACGGCCAGAAAGACAACAAGAAAACCGAGAAAAACAAGTAAAGCTACGATTCGCAAGACAGCAGCTACTGTTGACTCAGAAGTTTTTGTTCAGATTTACGGACAGGAATTTTCCCAGCAGGAAATTATGGAAAAAGTTGTGGCAGCATGGGAAGCAGAAGGAAAGAAAATTACATCTATTAAAAGAGCAAAATTGTATGTAAAACCGGAAGAAGGAAAAGCTTATTATGTAGTAAATGAAGGCTTGAAAAACGGTTCTACAGGTGCTGTAGATTTATAAAGATTACAAAAAGGAATCCAACGGGTTACGAGACGGGATAACGCTTCGCGTTATAGTCTCATACCCCGTTGGATTTTTTTGTTTCATAGTGGCAATAGGGGGGAGAAATATTTGTGATGATAGTTAGGCGGTAACTTTATATAAATGTGAATGGAACGGTTGCGACCAATTAAGAGCAGAAAATATAAGTTTGTATCAATGTGTATTGCCAATTTATTTGGATTGAGTGGGCACTTTCGTTTGTAGAGTTGGCAAATATTCACACGTGTTTTCGAGTTTAGTAATTTAGCATGAAAAGATTTGTATCAAATGTGTATTGCAAATTTATTTGGATTCCAGTAATTTAGAAGAAATGCTTAGTGGATTGTGGGTTTTGAGTACGTCAGTAGGCGGCACTGGTAGTTTCAGTGCCCCTACTGTTACGCACTCAATGAGCGAAAGCGCCCACAAGACGCAAAGCATTTCTTCTAAATCACGGAAAACAAAAAAAGTACCAACGCCCACAAGACGCAAACTTTTCTTGCTAAATTATATAAAATTGAAAAAAGTCTGTGTGAATATTTGACCCAACTTACTTTTTCGTGTAAAATGTCAATGACATAACTACAGACAGGAGGCATAAAAATGTTTAAAGTAAATGATAACTATTTAAAGCTGCCGGGCAGTTATCTTTTTTCTACGATTGGAAAAAAAGTAGCCGCTTACAAAGAAGCGAATCCCGACAAAGAAGTCATTAGTTTAGGAATCGGCGATGTAACACAGCCTTTGGCACCGGCGGTAATCGATGCTCTTCATAGTGCGGTAGATGAGATGAGCAAAGCAGAAACATTCCACGGCTATGCGCCGGATCTTGGATATGAATTTCTGCGCCGTGCAATTGCTGATAACGATTACAAATCCCGCGGTGTTGACATTGCGCTTGATGAGATTTTTGTCAGCGATGGTGCAAAAAGTGATTCCGGAAACATTGTTGATATATTTTCTCAGGACAATGTAATTGCCGTTACAGACCCGGTTTATCCGGTTTACGTTGACAGTAATGCAATGTCCGGAAAGACCGGAGAATATCTGAAAGATAAAGAGTGCTGGTCAAATGTAATTTATATGCCATGTACGGCAGAAAATAATTTTGTGCCGGAACTTCCGGAGAAGACACCGGATATTATTTATATCTGCTGCCCAAACAACCCAACCGGTACGACGCTGACAAAAGAGCAGCTTCAGATGTGGGTTGATTATGCAAACGAAAAGAAAGCAGTTATCATTTATGACGCTGCCTATGAAGCATACATTTCTGAAACGGATGTGCCACACAGCATTTATGAGTGTGACGGCGCAAAAACCTGTGCGATTGAGATGAGAAGTTTCTCAAAAAATGCCGGATTTACCGGAACCCGTCTTGGATTTACAATTGTGCCAAAACAGCTTGTTGACAGCAATGGAACGATGCTTAACAGCCTTTGGGCAAGACGCCATGGAACAAAATTCAATGGTGCGCCATACATCATTCAGCGTGCCGGCGAAGCAGTGTACAGTGAAGCAGGCAAAGCACAGACAAAAGAGCAGATTGCTTATTATATGAACAATGCGAAAGAAATCAGAAACGCACTTTCCGGTATGGGATATACTGTATTTGGCGGTGTAAATGCCCCATATATCTGGCTTCAGACACCGGATGGCATGAAATCATGGGATTTCTTTGATGTGCTGTTGGAGAAAGCAAATGTAGTAGGAACACCTGGTTCCGGATTCGGACCAAGTGGAGAAGGATATTTCAGACTGACTGCTTTTGGTTCAGCTGAAAATACGAAAAAAGCATTGGAGCGAATTAAAGCTTTGTAAAAAGCAGACCGGGGAAAGGAAGATAGGTGATACGATGAAACAATCCATTCGTTTGGCACTGGTTAGTGCCCTTGCATTAGTTTTGTGCCTTGTGCCGGGAAAATATACGTTTGCCGATTCGGTGTCGGTAAAACCATTTCTCGCATTTGGTGCAGATTTATCAACGAAAGAAAAAGCGCAGGTAATGAAGCAGTTTGGAATTACAAATGAAGAACTCGCAGATTATCAGACAATCACAGTGACAAACAAGGAAGAACATCAGTATCTGGATGAATATCTTGCTTCCAAAGTAATTGGAACGAGAGCGTTATCGTCGGTTATGATTGAAGAGGCAGATGCCGGCAGCGGAATCGAGGTAGAGACACATAATATTTCTTTCTGCAGCAAGGAAATGTATACGAATGCCCTTGTGACCGCCGGAATTTCGGATGCCAAAGTGACGGTTGCCGGACCATTTCCGATTTCCGGTACAGCTGCTTTGGTTGGTGCGATGAAAGCTTACGGTGAAATGACCGGCGAAGGAGTCGATGAGGCGAGTTCCGATGCAGCGACCAATGAGCTGGTAGCAACGAGTGAGCTGGCAAATGACATCGGTAAGGAAAAGGCTGCTCAGTTTGTGGCACTTTTGAAAGACAAAGTAGTCAGCGGCGATTTGACATCAGAAGATGAAATAAAAGACGCAATTAATGAAGCAGAAAAAGAATTGAATGTTTCCATTGATGATGAGATGAAAACCAAGATGGTTTCGTTGATGAAAAAGATTGGCGGACTGGATTTAGACCTTGGTAAAATTCAAAATCAGGCGCAGAATGTCTATGATAAAATTAAAGACATGGGAATTGATTTGGATGATGCCAAAGGAATCTGGGCGAAAATCTGTGATTTCTTTGTCATGATAGGAAAGGCAATTGCTGACTTCTTCTCGAATTTGTTCTAAGTAAAATCAGGAAAAATTTAAAACTGTAATATGAAAAACTGCTGTCTTAGAAAAAATACTATGGCAGCAGTTTTTTTGCCGTCAGGAATAGAAATATTAGTAATTTGGGTATGCTAACAAGAAAACAAGTACTGGAGGCATTGCTTTGGAAAAGGAAAAAGAGGAGTTTAAGCCATTTGTTCCGGCGGAAAAAGAGATGAAAGAATTTAGCATAACCGCTGTGATTGTCGGTGTTTTGTTAGCTGTTGTTTTTGGTGCGGCAAATGCATACCTTGGACTTCGCGTGGGAATGACGGTGTCAGCGTCAATTCCGGCGGCGGTTGTATCAATGGGGATTCTGCGCGGTTTGCTGCGCCGCAATTCTATCTTAGAAAGTAATCTGGTGCAGACAATTGGCTCGGCAGGAGAGTCATTAGCGGCAGGTGCCATTTTTACGCTGCCTGCGTTATTTTTGTGGGCAGAAGAAGGGAAGGCGGAGACGCCGGATTTGTTTACCATCACAGCACTTGCTTTGTGTGGAGGCGTTCTTGGTGTGCTTTTTATGGTTCCGCTGCGTAAGGCGTTAATTGTAAAAGAACATGGGGTACTGCCATATCCGGAAGGAACGGCGTGTGCGGATGTGCTGCTAGCCGGTGAAGAGGGTGGAAGCGGCGCAAAAACTGTTTTCTTTGGCATGGGTATTGCTGCTCTGGTTAAGTATATTGTCGATGGAATGAAGGTAATTCCGGGAGCGGTTATGGTGCCCGTTAATTCCTTAAAAACATTGTTTTCCGTACAGGTATATCCCGCACTTATGGGAGTGGGATATATTTGTGGAATCCGAATTGCCTCGTATATGTTTGCGGGAGCGGTTCTTGGCTGGTTTGTTTTGATTCCGGCAATTGTGTCTTTTGGCGGTGAAAGTATTTTGTATCCCGGTACGGTGCCAATCGCCACTCTTTATAACGAGGGCGGGGCAAGTGCTATCTGGAGCGCTTATATCCGATATATTGGAGCTGGAGCTGTGGCGGCAGGAGGCATTATTAGTCTGGTGAAAACTCTGCCACTTTTATTTTCCACTTTTTATGAAGCGGTGAAGGCAGCACGGAGTGGAAAAGAAAAAAGCGAAAAGCGCACGGAGAGAGATTTAGATATTCGGGTTGTCATTGGAGGAATTGTTCTGTTTGCATTACTCATCTGGCTTGTTCCGGCACTTCCGATTTCGTTTTCCGGGGCATGGCTTGTCATTTTATTTGGCTTTTTCTTTGCAACCGTATCTTCGCGCATGGTCGGACTGGTGGGCAGCAGCAACAATCCGGTTTCCGGTATGACGATTGCCACTTTATTACTCGTGACGGCATGGTTAAAGGCGACAAATACCATCGGTATGCCGGGGATGATAGCAGCAATTTCGATTGCCTCGATAATTTGCATTGTGGCGGCACTTGCCGGTGATACTTCGCAGGATTTAAAAACAGGTTTTTTACTGGGGGCAACGCCGAGACGCCAGCAGATTGGTGAACTGATTGGTGTGGCGGTGTCGGCAGTTACGATTGGCGGTGTAATGATGCTTTTAAATCATGCGTGGCAGTTTGGCAGTGAGGCGTTAGCGGCACCGCAGGCAACTCTTATGAAAATGATTACCGAGGGTGTCATGGAGGGAAATCTTCCGTGGACACTGATTTTTATTGGCGTTTTTATCGGCGTGGCGGTTGAATTTATGGGCGTTCCGGTTCTTCCGGTGGCAATTGGACTGTATCTGCCGTTTGAATTATCGGCTTCGATTTTGGTGGGAGGAATTTTGCGTTATGTTTCATCTGGGAAAAAGAAAGATGACGAAGGAGGAATTTTATTTTGCTCCGGTCTGATTGCGGGAGAGGGGCTGATGGGAATTGTTCTTGCTCTTTTGGCGGTCTTTGGAAAAAGTGATAAAATTGATTTGTCGCATTGGATGGATACCGGAATTTTCGGTGCCGCGGCACTTGTGTTTGTGATTGCTGCCTGTATCCTGATTTCTGCAAGAGAAAAGAAAAAGCCTGCGGACTGATTACGCCCGCAGGTCAAAATTGTATCGTTTCATATCACCGATTGGTGCCTTGTTTGTTGCCAGAAAATCATTGACAATATCGACTTCTTTTTCTTTGAGCGAAAGTTCGGAGGTGCAGGCATAACCCTGTGCGTTAATGGCATCCTGCAAAAGTTCTACATTGCGCTCGAATAAATGAAGTGTATCTTTTTCAGAAACAAAAAAGTTTAACGAAACCGCAGTGCTTTCTTTGGCAATCCGGATATCCAAGGTGCCAAGGTGCTCCATGTCAAGGTGGAGCAGAACTTTTAAGTTATCCGGGTTCTTTTTCAAGGCTTCCTTGCGTGTCATCACATACAAATCTGCATGTGCATTTTGATTTTGCAGTTTAATCGGAAGCTGAATATAAGGAAATGTCTCATTTAGCGTTTTCATAAAGTTTAGGTTTTCTGTCATATCGGAGGCAGAAGATGAAAGTTTGCTAAAGACATCTTTGCCTAACACGGTTTGACTGAAATGAGAGAGCGTTTCCCACTCTTTTGCCATTTTCTCATATGTTTCCGTGAGCGCACCGGGCTCTTTTAGCTGTTTTGGCGAAATCGTCCAGTTGGAAAGAAACTGTCCCTTAACAAGTTTTTGAAAGGCGTCCGAGGATATAAGTTTTCCTGCCTGCCCATCGGTGAGGTTAGGAAGCATTTGTTTTATCTCGGTTAGAAAACGGCTGACCGAAAGTGTACCATCGGCAAGCTGTTTTTTTGCGGCTTCGGAAAAAGGAAGGTCACGTAACTGCTCGTGGACTGCTGCGCGTTCTTCCTCCGGGAGATAGGCACCTACTTCTTCTTTGGAAAAAGTGGGATTTTCCGGTTCCGGCGTGTTTTTTGATCCCACGGATTCGGTCAAATTGTTAATCAGATTTTTTACCCGCGAAAACGGGGTGGAAGTTTCTGCGCCCGCTGTGCTATTGCTGCCATCTTGAACGGGATTTCCCATGGTGTTTGCAGCTTCTTCACCGGTTTCCGGGATAGGTGCTTCTGAAATTTCCTCGGCGGATACGGCAGCGGTCTCGTTTGCCTGCTCAGTCATTTTCGGCACGGTCACACCCTCTAACGCTAAGTCTAAGAGAGCGGAAGCAGTTTCTTTTGCCAATGCAGGAACCTGACTGCCGATTGCGTGAAGCATATCACCAATCGAATCGGTGAGCGTATCCATTTTATATAATAACTGGTGTGTCTGGTTCTGATAGTTCTCAAACTGGAGAACGGACTCGTTTGTCATCGGCAGTCCCAGACATTTCATCGTGATGACGGAGTGAACGTCGGCTTCCGGGTACTGGGCACACAACTGAATCGATGCCATAATGTTTTCACGGCTGATGGACTGGCTATTGCTAAGAAGACTGCGCACCACATCCAGATTACGCGGAGAGCGTGGAAGCAGCGCTTCCTCAAGTGCCTGGGCAATGGTATCTTCCATATTTAACAAATAAGCTCCTGTAGTCGCTTTCATGTAAATGGTGTTATTTTCAAGACCGGTAATCAGAAAAGCAGCCTTTTGTCCGATGGAATACTGATTGGCATCGGGAAGCTGGCCGGTAAAGGATGACCCATCTTCCATGGAAAGGGTAATGTCATTTCCGTGGATATCACTAATGACACCCCGCAGTGTCTGCCCCTCACGCAGGTGCAGTGTGGAATTTCCGGAGCGGTAGGTTCTTGTCTGGGAACGGATTCCCTGCGAGGAACCACCATTGTTCTGAATGGAATTACTGATAATTGGCATAGCGCTCTCCTTTCTTTTTGTGAAAACATTTTACCTTTTGACCCTAATACGATTATATGCTAAAATAAAAATGAACGCAATATTTAGGAGGAAAGACCATGAAACCATTTATGGATAGCGATTTTTTACTACAAACCGATACAGCAAAAAAACTGTATCATGATTATGCCAAACAGGTGCCGGTGTTAGATTATCATTGTCATCTCGTCCCAAAGGAAATTGCAGGGGATATACATTTTAAAAATATGACGGAGCTGTGGTTAGGAGCTGACCATTATAAGTGGCGTGTCATGCGCTCAAATGGTGTCGATGAATATTTCATCACAGGGGATGCCCCGGATGAAGAAAAGTTTCACGCTTTTGCCAAAGCCCTGCCAAACTGCATTGGTAATCCGATGTATCATTGGTGTCACTTGGAACTACAAAGATATTTCGGCATAAATGAGACTTTATCTGAGAAGAATTGGAAAGAAATTTATGATAAATGTAATGAAATTTTGCAAAAACCGGAAATGTCTGCAAAAAATCTGATTCGTATGTCCGGTGTTACCCTCGTTTGTACGACAGATGACCCGATTGATGATTTACATTATCACGAGCAGATTGCAGCCGATTCTGATTTTGATGTGCAGGTTCTTCCGGCATGGCGTCCGGATCTTGCGATGAGTCCGGAAAAAGAAGGATTTGTTTCTTACATTCAGAAACTTGGTAAAGTAAGCGGCGTTACCATTACGGATTTTACAACGCTCAAAGAAGCACTTGTTAAACGTTTGGATTATTTCGCAGAGAGAGGCTGTGTAGTTTCTGACCACGGTTTGGATTATGCAGAGTTTTGTCCGCTTAGTGAGGAAGAAGAAAATGCACTGGTAAAGAAAAGTCTTGCCGGTGAGACTTTGACCGAAGAGGAATTAAAACAGTACCGCACAATGTGTATGCTGTTTTTAGGTGCTGAGTACAAAAAGAGAAACTGGGTTATGCAGCTTCACTATGGTGCAAAGCGCGAGAATAATGAACTGGTATTCAAGAGTGCCGGTGCTAACGCCGGAATCGACTGCATTAATCCAAAAGGATTTGTTGCAGAAGTTGCAGATTTTATGAATGCCTTAAACCGTGAGGGGAATCTTCCCAAAACAATTATTTACTCCTTAAATCCAACCGACAATGCATTGATTGGAACGATGATTGGATGTTTCCAGGGAGATGGCGTGCGCGGCAAAATCCAGCAGGGTGCTGCCTGGTGGTTCAATGACCACAAATACGGTATGGAAGAGCATATGAAATCACTGGCTTCCTTAAGCCTTCTTGGCAATTTTGTTGGTATGCTGACGGATTCGAGAAGTTTTATTTCATATCCGCGTCATGAGTATTTCCGCCGTATTTTATGCAATTATATCGGAAATCTTGTGGAAAATGGAGAGTACCCAGAGGATTATGACCTCTTAGGAGAAATCGTGAAAAATATTTCATATTACAATGCAGTAAATTATTTTGGCTTTGACTTAAAATAAGAAAGGAAACAGTTTTATGTTTGAATTGGTAAAAGGAACACAGGCTGCGAGCCTTTACATTGCAAAAGAGGCGGATGATTTTGCGGGACTTTCCCACGTGGCAGAAAAAATCCAGAAAGATATTGAACTTGTCACGGGTGTGGCGCCGAAAATTTGTGATGCGATGCCGGAGGGATATTCGATAATTCCGGGTACCATTGGAAAAAATCCAGTGATTGATGAAATGATTGCAAATGGGAAACTGAATGTTTCTCAATTAGACGGAAAACGGGAGAGTTATGCTCTTTGTCTTGTGGACGGCGATAAACTGGTGATTGCCGGAACAGAGACTGTGGCAACTTTGCATGGTATGTATCACATTTCCGAAAAAATCGGTGTGTCACCATGGGTGTACTGGGGAGATGCTATTCCGCGCAAACAGGCAGAGATTGTCTGGGATGAGAGCATCGAATTTACCTCAAAAGAGCCTTCGGTTAAATTCCGTGGATTCTTTATGAATGATGAGTGGCCGTCTCTTGGCAACTTTGTCATGAATACGTTTGGTGATTTTAATGTGAAATTTTATGACCGGGTATTTGACCTTTTGCTCCGTTTAAAAGGCAATTATTTCTGGCCGGCGATGTGGTCTGCTTCTTTGTGTTTGGATGGAAGCAAAGAGGATCCACTGGCAAATGTAAAATTAGCGACAGACCTCGGCATCACGATTGGAAATTCTCATCATGAACCTTTGATGCGCTCCAGTGAAGAATGGGATAAAGTAAAGACTGATACGAACAATGTCGGTTATGGAAAAGACTGGAATTATTATACCAATGGCGAAGGCTTGTACCGTTACTGGGAAGATGGCGTAGAGAGAAACAAAGACTTTAAACATATGATTACGATTGGTATGCGTGGTGAGCGTGATACGACAATGCTTCCGGAAGGTTCCTCGATTCAGGAAAATGTGGAACTGCTTCGCAAGATTATTGCAGACCAGTTAGAGATTATTAAGGCAAAAGGCTGCGATGACATGCCAAAGATGCTTGCCCTTTACAAAGAGGTAGAAGATTATTATTACGGCGGCGATGGCGTAGAAGGTTTAAAAGACTGGGCTGCGCTTGATGACACGATTCTTCTTTTGTCAGACGATAACTTTGGAAATGTGCGTACACTGCCAACCAAGGAAAACCGCGACAGAAAAGCCGGTTTTGGTCTGTATTATCATTTTGATTATCATGGTTCGCCGGTTTCCTATGAATGGGTTAATTCGACACCGCTTCCAAAAGTATGGGAGCAGCTTACCATGGCATATGAGTACGGTATTAAAGATTTGTGGATTGTCAATGTCGGAGATATCCGTCCGCAGGAACTTCCTCTTTCCTACTACATGGCACTTGCTTATGATTATGAGGGAATGGGAATCAATCATCCAAATGAAACCGATGATTTCATCCGCGGCTGGGTAGAAGAGCAGTTTGGCGGCGTTGTAGAAGATGACGATGTCAAAGAAGAAATTGTTTCTGTTTTGAAAGCATATACAAGAATGCATGGTAACCGCCGTCCGGAAGTAACATATCCGGATACCTATCATGTGACACACTACGGTGAAAGCAGTAAAATGATTCATCTCTGCCACCGCATTAAAAAGATGGCAGACGACATTGATGGCAAACTTCCGGAAGAAGCAAAGGCAAGTTATTATGGACTTGTTTATTATCCGGCAGTTGCAGGGGCAAATGTTCAGTTGATGAATTTGTATGCAGCGAAGAATCAATTTTATGCGAAGTATGGTGTGGCAGCAGCAAATGATTATGCGGAAAAAGTAAAACAATGCATTACATATGATGAAGAACTAACAAATTATTATAATAAAGAAATGGCAGATGGCAAATGGGATGGCATGATGCTTTCGGCACACATCGGTTTTACGCATTGGAATGATGAGGACTGGAAGTACCCGGAGACCGTTCAGGGAGCTGTATCGGATGAGGATAAGCTGCTTGTTCATGCAGCAGATTCCGATTGCTTTGTATCGGAAGGTGAGGTTTCTCTTCCTGAGTTTACTTCTGTTGGTGAAGAAACATATCTGCTTCAGGCTGCGAATGCCAAAGATGCTTTGCTTGATGTGACACTTACATGCGAGGATGATTTTGTTTCGATTCGTGAATTATCCTGTGGTCCACAGTCTGTCCGTAATTTTGAGGTGTCCGTTGACTTCTCAAAACTTACCGGGACAAAAGAGTCTGAAATCCTTGTTCAGGCAGCAGGCTGTGAAGTGAAAGTAAAAGTAAAAGCGGTTGTAGTAACGGAGACGCTGCCGCCGATGACATTTGTAGAGCGCGATGGTATTGTCTCGATGGAGGCAGAGCATTTTGCAGCGAATGAATCAAAAGATGGTAAGGAATGGAAATGCCTGAAAGAATATGGTAAAACCCTTTCTTCTATGAAAGTGTACCCGATGGGAACAAACTTTGACAAACCGGGCGAGGGACCAAGTCTTTCTTATTCCGTTTTGATTCGTGAGGGCGGTGAGTACACACTGCGTGTGATTACAGCACCGACGAATAGTTTGGAAGATGGACGCAATATGCGGTATGCCGTTTCTTTTGATGACGGCAGTGCGAGTGAAGTTAAGACTGTTCTTGATGAGCATTATAACATTGGTGGCGGCCACAGCCGTGCCAGAGACTGGGCAGAGGGTGTTTTAAATAACTGCCACTATGGAGAAACGAAGGTAACATTGGATAAGGGCGTACATACGATTCATATCTATAGTATGGAATCCGGTTTGGTTTTGCAGAAACTTGTGCTTAGTCATGAGGGAGATGCCAAAGAATCTTACTTTGGACCGACCGAGAGTGGGGTTGTGAGATAGGATTTTGATTTGTTGTAGAGTGCCAATTTCCTCTTTATGGGATTAATTGGCACTTTTTTACCATTCATGTGCAAAAAACAACCGTTCATAAATAAAATCGTTGAAATAGAATGAATTTGTTATAATGATATTGAACCTGAAAATATAAGACATAAGAAAGGATATTATATTATGTTATTGCGTATTGCGTATTGTGATGATGAGATTGAGAATGGTAAAAAGATAAGGGATTATATTAATCAGTTAATGATTCAGATAGAAGTAGAATTTGAATTGGATTTTTATGTATCTGGAACTGTATTACTGGAAAATGTAAAAAAACAAAATGATTATTATGATATGGTACTTCTCGATATGGAAATGCCTGATATGAATGGAATTGAGATTGCGGAAAAAATTCGAGAACTGGTATCAAGAGAGGTACTTATTACTTTTCTTACCAGTTATCCGGAGTATATGCAGAAAAGTTTTGGTGTTCAGGCATTTCAATATTTATTAAAGCCGATTACTTATGATGTTTTTAAAAAGGAAATAATCCGAACAATACAGTATATTGAAAAAGATAATGCCAGTATACTTGTTACTGACGGTGATACCGGTTATGAAACGGCTGTGCGTCTGAAAAATATTGTTGCTATTGAGAAACAAAAGGGAAATGCGGTAATGGAAATTACTTTAGAGAAATCGAAAATGAATGCGAAAGGTAATATTTCGGATTATGAGGATAAGCTTGTTCAAAATCATTTCATACGAATCAGCAGAAATTGCATTGTTAATATGAAATTTATTCATTCTTTTTTTGAACGGGAAATTCGGATGACAACTGGTAAACGAGTCGAGATGAGTAGGAGAAAAATTACCGAGGTTAAAGAAGTATTTACAAAGTATTTGGTGTTAGGAGGAAATCACAAATGACAGCATTGTATATCGTTTCTTGTGTATTTGATGCGTTTGTAATTTATCTTTTGTTTGAAGATATTTTTGGGAAAAGAAAATCAAGCGTGAATAAATGGATTTTGATGCTAGCTTTGCTTGCACAGCAATTTATTTCATCATTGATATTAAATAAGACGCAGTCTGTTTATGCACGATTGATAGTTATGATTGTGGGGACTTTTTTTCTTACGCTTTTTTATGAAACCGATTTAGTGAAACGTTTTTTTGCAATGGCAGTATTTATTGGTTTTTCTATAATTGCGGAGGGAATTGCCGAGGTTGTAATGGTGTTATTGGGAATAACCAAAGGTGAAGAGGAAGAAATAATAGCATTGTTTTTAGTTGAAATATTTCTTCTTTTGCTTGTATTGTTTAAAAAGATATTTACGAAAAGAGAGGGAAATATTCCGATTAGATACCAGGTTGGTTTTTTGATTGTACCTGTGCTAAGTGTTGTAGTGATAAATGGTATGGTATCCGGTCAGCCAACAATTTCATGGTTGTTTGGTGTGATAAGTCTCCTTATATTGAATATGGTTTCTTATTATCTTTTGAATACGTTGACCGGGTATATTACCGAGCAGAGCAATAAAGAACAAATGGAGAGACAGATTAAAACGCAAAAGGAAAAATATGAACAGTTAGCAAGTTCTTTTATTCAAGGAAATCGACTGATTCATGATGTGAATAAGCATAATCAAATGATTAAAAAGTATCTGGAAGAATCTGATTATGAGGAAGCAATCAATTATATCGAGAAAATAGATGATTCGTTTGCGGAGTTATATTCTTCAGTTAATACGGGAAATTTGGTTGTGGATTCAATTATTGGCAGGTTTAAGGAACGGTTGGAACAGATTGGGTGTGCTGTTGAGTTATCTGTTAAGATAAATAAAAATCGAAAAATCATGGATGATTATGATTTGGTAGTTGTACTTGGAAATGTAACTGATAACATTATAGAGGCAGTGACATGTGGCGAAAAGAAGCGTTCATACGTTGAAATGAAATTAGAGATGACACATACATCGTTTGTTTTTTATGCTAAAAATAGTGTTTCGTCTGAAAAGAAAAAAGAAAAGAATAAGTGGTTTCATGGGTTGGGATTAAGCAATGTTAAGGATACCGTGGAAAATTATGGAGGAACTATGCTTGTCAGCCACACAAAAGAATCTTACGAGACGATGATTCAGGTGCCGATTCGGGAGGAATAAAGATGGTGAGCAGTATGATTACAAATCATTTGATAAAAGCATCGATTATAGAGGAAAAACAACGCGAGCTATATGAGTATTCAATAAAATCCTTGTTTGGAAATGTTTTGAATATTGTTTCGTGTCTTGCGATTGGCGTGTTATGTGGAGAGTGCGTTCGTGCAATTATTTTTCTACTTGTCATGGCTCCGCTTAGAAGTTCGATTGGAGGATGTCATCTAAAAAGCTCCCTTTTATGTTTTTTTACTTCTTGCGCAATTGTGTTAGTTTGTATTTTTTTACCCGATTATTTGATTTTTCTGCCTGACTGGTTTTATTTGCTAATGGCGGGAATTGGCATGGGTCTAATTTCTATTATTGCGCCAGTTGACTGTATTGAGAAACCTATGGATATGGAAGATAAAAAGAAAATGCATATTCGGGTAAGATATTTAATTTGTTTATTGTTTGTATTGTATTTTGTTTTGTATATATTCGGAAAAAAGCAACTATGTGTCGAACTAGTATTAGTTGTAGAGTGCGCGTTAGCTACATTAATTATAGAATTAATACGAAAATATTTTACAAAAAGCACGATTGATTGAGAAATTAATCGTGTTTTTTACCGTTCATGTGCGAAAAACGACCGTTCATAAAAAAAACGGTTACAAATATTATGTTGTGTTAAAATGAGTAACGTAAAAAATATACCGAGGAGGACAAAAAGATGTTAAAAAAAATGGTTAGAAAATTTGGAAAGAATTTTTATTCTGAAACATATTTTATAGGGAGGAATTTTATATGACTAGAAGTTCACGAATCATAATAATCTTTGTTGTTATCGCGTTGATGCTGGGAATTGGCTGCCTGTTTCTTATTGATTTTTCAGGTGATGCTCAGAACTTGCAGAACGCTCAAAAGAATACTGTGACAGAAGTGGAGAATGATGCGCCTGGAAACAAAAAAGTTGAGGCAGACAGATGGTCCGTTATTGAAGGGCGTTTAAGTATTTTCTCGGATACGGAATTAAAGAAAAAGAGTAAACTGGTTGTTCCGGCTGTCTATGAAGGAGAGAAAGTTCGGTCGTTGGATGTTACATGCAGTGAGGGGACATTTTCCAATTATCTTACATATGTAGAAATTGAAGAGGGAATTGAAACGATTGAATATGGTTTTGTGTCATGTCCGAATTTAAAGACGGTTATAATTCCTGACAGTGTAAAGAAACTAGACGAGTACGAGTTCAGAGATTGCAAAGATAAAGTTACTCTTTATGTAAAAAAACACTCTTACGCAGAAAAATGGGCAAAAAAGCATAAAATTAAGTATGCGTATGGAAAACCAAAGGAGGGAGCATAAATGGTTTTTAAGAATGTAACGGATTTGATGAAAAGGCATACAGCGCTTTTTGTTATTTTGCTGATTTCACAGATTTTTGCGCTGCTTAGCATCTTTTTTGTTTTTGGAGTTTTTCAAAATAATTTGTATGAGTTATGTGATAACCATGACTCGAAGTCTTTAGAGGCGACAATTGATAATCAAAAAATAACGAGTGATGATATAAATAAGATTTTTATGACCATGGTAGAAGAAGAAATACCGATTGATTATTTTTATGTGGAAGCGGAAAGCAAAGATGGGAAAAAGTCATTTTTAGATCGTGCTCAATATAAAAATGGTAAATATGGTTATAGTGATTCGGTCTATGAAAATATGAAGTACGGATTACAGGGAAGCTATTATGAAGATAAAGACTACAGAAATAAAAATAAAGTTGTTGTAATCAATGGAGAAGATAAAAAAGATGTAGGAGATACGATTGTTTTAGGAGAGGAAACATTTGATATTATTGGCAAAGATGATATAAATGATCCGGGTGAGTATGAAATTCCATTTACTGCGTTTCCTAAGAATTGTGTATGGATACGATTAAACTTTGGGTTGACTCAATTGCCGACGCGAGCGCAGTATGAAACATTCCGTGATTTGCTTTTGTCGTATGGCTGTAAACCGGCAGAATTTTATGTCTCGAATAATGCGGATTTAAGACAAGAGTATTCGATGCTTGTGGTTAGTGCGTTACTCGCAATTTTAGCAGGCGTTAATATGTATATGATTTATCGTTTTATTTTTAAGAAAAGACGAAAGAAACTTGCTGTTTTTTTATTATGTGGCTGCAGCAAGAAACGTGCCCGGATGTTATTTTTTACTGAAATTTTATGTAATATGTTATGCGTTGTAATTGTGGCAACAGGCTTGTTTCGGTTTGTGGTTTTCCCACAAATGCTTACTTGGTTTAAGTATGTGGACCGAATATACGGTATAAAAGAATACGGCACGATTATAGGAATTTTTCTTTTTGTCGTATTGCTTATTGGGTATGCTTTGTCATTTTCTATTACCAGAAAAAGTATCCTGGATTTTAAAAGGGGGGAATTATAATGGGAATATTAGCAATTGGTGAATATATCAAGCATTGGAAAAGAAATGTTTTTGTTGTTATACAGATTTCCGTGCTGCTGCTTGTATTGTGTGTGTCAGTTACCATGTTGGCGACAATATTCAGGGCATATAAACCGGTACAGCACATGGCGGATAAAAAAGGAATTTATGTAACATCTTTTGGTTATCATGGAGTAAATGCAAAGGATATAGCAAACGGCATGAAAAAGGTTGAATCCGTTTATTCGTGGGGGAGTACCACGTTAGCTAATCAAGATGAAAATGCGGATATGATTACGGCTGTTTATCCGGAAGATGTTTTAAATGATTATGCACCCGATTTATCAGAGGGAAAGTGGCTGACAGATGCGGACGATAAAAAAGGTGTTCTGCCGGTCGTGATTTCGGAAAATTCATATGGGTGGAGAACAGGGAGTATGTTGAATTTTCAACAAATCGATGAGAGCGGAAAAACAAAGAACATAAAAGCGGAAGTTGTTGGCGTCATGGAAGAAGGAACAAATGTAATTGGGCATGATTTTGGTCAGGGGCAAATTTTGCAGAACGATTACAGAGATATTTATTCCACATATCGCTATGAGCAGGAGAAGAGTGTTCTGATTTTGATCGGGGAACAAAAGGCAAAAGAAAATGGTGTTACCTATACATTTAATCAGGATCATTTTATCGTGTATCAGGATGATATAACAAAATACGAAATGAGTTCCAATAGTCATGCTTTGAAAAGAACTCTGGGGACGGGAAATGATGGAACTACGATTGACAGCTCGTTACAAGAGTTTATGAAAAATACAAAACATCATTTGCAAAAGGAATCGATGATGTATTTGCCGGTGTTGATATGTGTGCTGATTATCACGATTATTAGTATTGTTAATGTATGCGCCCTAAATATGTCAGATGATTTATATCACAATGCGATATTTAGTCTGCTTGGGCTTCCGTGGAGACGATGTGTATCTTTCTCGGTAATACAAAGTTTTTTTACCGCATTTTTCTCTGTGGTAATGTTTTTTGCTTTATTTGCGACGGTTCAAAAATTAAATTTGACAGAATATTTACTGATTAAGTTAGACTGGGTAACGGTCGTTTCTATGGTGGTTATGCTGGTGGTGTTATGTTTTGTGCATTGGATTGTTCCATATATTATTTTATGCAGAAAGCAGCCGGTTGAAGTTTTTCGGGATAGGAAAGGAGAATAAAATGATTTCGATTAAGAATTTAGTGAAAATATATAATAAAGGAAAAGGAAATGAATATAAGGCCTTAAAAGGAATTGATTTTCAGGTTCAGGATGGAGAACTGGTAGCGGTTATTGGAAAATCCGGTGCCGGTAAATCCACGTTGCTGCATGTTTTGGCAGGAATTGATAGCTTTGAGAGCGGCAGTTACCACGTTGGAAACCAAGATGTGGGACAGATGTCGGAAAAACAATTGGCGGAGTTTCGAAACAAAAGTATTGGAATGGTTATGCAGGATTTTGCTTTGATAGAAGAATATACCGTGCAGGAAAATCTTCTGGTTCCGCTTATTTTCGGTAAGGTGAAAAAAAGAGAGCAAAGTAAAAAGATTATGGATGTTTTGGAAAAGGTAAACATCGCGGAATTGAAAGACAAACGGGTCAATCAATTGTCCGGCGGGCAGAAACAAAGAGTAGCGATTGCCAGAGCCCTTATTAATTCTCCGGAGTATATTTTGGCAGATGAGCCTACAGGGGCACTCGATAGCAATACATCGGATGACATCATGGATGTGTTTGAGGAGTTAAATAAAAATGGGCATACGGTTATCATAGTCACGCATGATAATGGTGTGGCTGCCAGATGTCAGAGAGTGATTGAGATAAAAGACGGAGAAGTGTTGTCTGAATAATAAAAAATGCAACTTATTCGCTGTCTCAATCGTATTGTTTACATAGAGGCAGCGAATTAATTACAAGTAGGAGGTTTGTTAGTATGAAAAAAACAATATTATTAACGGCATTAGGAATTTGCTGCATGGTTGCAGCAACATCAAGAACAAAGGCCGCAGAAAAGGTGTCGGGGAAATATCATTATGAAATCATAAATAGTACCCAAAAGACAGCAGCGCTTACCAAAGTGGAGCAACCGGGGACACAAGTGATTCTTCCATCAAGTATTGATGGTTATACAATTGTTCAATTGGGAACTATGAAGGAAAACAATTACCATTTTGCCAGTGCGTCTACTCTTCGATTGGAAGGAAAGGCAGAGTTGTTTTCTGCCGCAGATGCAGAAAAAGTGACAGAGTTGACGATACCATCCAAAGTAGAAAAAATCGGTGTGATGTCATTTCAAGGTTGTAAAAAAATCAAGAAGGTTACTCTGCCGAAGGCATTAACACATATTGGTCCCAATGCATTTAACGGATGTGAGTCCTTGCAGAACATTACGATTCCGAAAAAAGTAAAGGGGATTGGGAGTGGTGCATTTATGAAATGTGCCGCACTAAAAAAAGTTACGCTAAAGATGAGTAAAGCAACGATTGGCTCAGAAGCATTTTCTACGGATGTTACGGATGGTTATGATGCAAATGGTAACCCCAAAATCATAAAAAAAAGTCACCTCGCCAAGATTGTTATGCCGTATAAGTATAAGGGGCTTTTAAAAGAAAGAGCTTTCTGTGGTTATGTTGGAACTTCTTTTACATGGCGTGATTTTAATACCTATAACGAAGGGTTTTTACGTGGATGCAAAACCTTAAAAAATATTGTATTTCCAAAGAATCTGAAAACAATTGATATTCCAAAACATTGCCTGGATGATTCGCTGTCTACATTAAAACCATTGGTGATTCCGGAGGGCGTTAAGGCGGTATATGTCGGTCAGCATCGTAGAAATATAAAATGCATTACGGTAAAGGGGAAAAAGACGGTATTATACGGTGATAGTGGCATGGGAGCAAAAATGATTTCTGTAGAAAAAGTAAATTGTAAAAAAGGTTCAAAAACATGGAAGAAGATGAAAAAGTTTGTATGTCCGAATTTTGCTAAGAAGTTCAAAAAGGATACAGAAAATATTGATACGGATGATTATTACACAAGAGAAATAGTGCATACGAAGAAAGTTAAGGTGGCGAAAACAAAATAATAAACATTGATAAAATTTGTTATGCAACTTATTCGCTGTCTTAATCGTATTGTCTACATAGAGGCAAAAATTAATTACAAATAGGAAGGACTGCAGTATGAAAAAAATAAACACATTGTTTGTTATATTATTTGCTGCTATGGCGGTTTGTGGCTGTGGAAACTCCTCGCAGGAAGCACAGGTGAAAAAGCCGGATTCGATTCAGCAAAAGGAACAGAAAAATAAAACCAGTGAATTATTTGAAGTGAAAGATGGTGTACTCATCCGCTACAAAGGAAGCTATCAGACAGAGAGGAAAATTATTCTTCCAGAAAGTGTTAAGGTGATTGGAAAGAAGGCGTTTTCCCTGAGTGAGAAAGAGAAGTGTATGATATACAAACTTAAGACGTCGACACTGGAAATTCCGTCTGATGTAAAGATAAATGAATATGCGTTTTCGGGAGCCGGGCCTTTGAAGGTGACGCTTGCAGAAGGCCGAAAAATGGTAGAAAAGAGTGCTTTTCGCGGCATGGGGAAATATGGAAGCGATTCGGAAGTAATCCTGGCGAACAGTATAGAAGTTATTGATGAATATGCTTTTTACAAAGGGGAGTGTGTAAAAGTAAAATTGGGGAGTGGTTTGCAGCAAGTTAAAAAATATGGTCTGAACGGTGTCATTGTGCGTTCCCTGCCGGATAATTTGAAACAGCTGGATGAGGAATCGCTGGGAGATTCTTATAAATATGTTCATAATATGCCAGAACATTTGGAAAGGCTTGGGACGCATTGCATCCGAATCAATAAGGAAGGACGTATTCAAATATCGGCGAGCGTGAAGTATATTGCAAAAAATGCTGTTGTGTGGGAAAACAGTAGAAATGGTGATGAAATGGGATTTGATGTGGCAGAGGCAAATCCTAATTATAAAAGTGATGAAAATGGATGGCTGTATTCGAAGGATGGTAAAATAATGTATTTTGCATACTTAATTGGCGATGAGTTTGTGATTCCGGATGGAGTGGAAAAGGTCTACAAAAATGGACTGTATCTATACGAGGATGGGCTTGCAAAAGGCACCGACACGGTTATTGTAGGGGAGGACCGTGTGAAATTTTTCTGATGCGAGCGTTATACGCTGATTTTTGTCGTATATAATTCTGGTAAATGCCTGAAATGTGTGTTAAAGTGTATTTTATTAGGTAGAGTTTGGTGTAGAAAGGATGTGGATGTTTGGAAAATGAATTAAAGAGTCTTGCTAGAGAGCGTATATGGTTTTTGGAACAGGTACGCAGGAAGGCTGAAAAGAGTGTTACGATATCAAATGGTGGTAATTTTATCTGTCGGAAAGTGCGAGGGGCATTTCAATATTATCTTAATGGGGGATATGTGAAAAAAAGCGAAAAAGATAAGTTGAGGATGCTGGCAAAAGATAGGTATTATAAAAAGTTACTTCCTATATTAAATGCTAAGATTGAGGCTGGAAGACAGGCAGTTGAATTTTTCTCGGATTCTGAATTGGAAGATGTGTATTCTCAGATGCATGAAGGTAAGCAAGTTTTATTTACTCCGGATTTTATTCCTATTGAACAAAGAGTTAAGATGTTTGAAAATGAAGATTATGCTGCGAAAACGATGGATGAGGAAGTAACTGGCGAATACTTCACGGCAAATGGTGAGCGTGTGCGCTCGAAGTCGGAGATAATTATAGCGGACCACCTACGGCGTTATGGTGTAGTGTATAAATATGAAAAGCCATTGGAACTCACGGTGCATGGGCGGAGAGTTACCTTTTATCCGGACTTTACGGTTATGAATTCGCGAACCGGCAGGATTTATTATTTGGAGCATTTTGGAATGATGGATAATGAAGATTATTATAATGCGGTTCTGCGAAAACTGGATGCCTTTGAGATGAACCAATTGCTGATTGGCAGGGATGTTTTATTGCTCCATGAAAGTTCAAGCGCACCGTTGAACACCAGGGTGTTGGATTGTTATATTCAGGAATATTTGGTGTGAGGGGCCGTTGCTAAAATTGCCAAAAGCAAGTTGCCATCACTGGTGAGCGCGATGCTACTGGGTAAAAGAGATGGAAGTAATGCTGGCAACTTGTCTTATGCAACCTAAATTGGTGTAAAAGTAAAAAAGAGTTGCATGAGAACGAAAAGAGGTTGCTTCAAAAGCAACGCTGGAGCATTAATATGGAAGAAAGAGTTGTTTTTGGGGCGTAATTTGACGAAATAAGAGAGATAAGAGGCGTGAAACGAGCGAAATAGACAACGCTTAGGGGAAAAAAGAGGGAAAAGCGTTGCATGGGGTGTGGGACGCCATGGATTTGGCGGGGAACGCCGAGGATTGTGCACTTCCTCCGGAAAACTACAAGCCATGCAACCTCGCCTCCGCTCTGCTTCGGCTCGGTCACGGGCTGTCGCCCCTACACTGCGCCATGCAACCTCGCCTCCGCTCCGCTTCGGCTCGGTCACGGGCTGTCGCCCTATAAAAAAGCTAAAAAACAAATTTTCTTACGTGAGCGAGCTCCCGACGAAATTTGTTTTTACCTTTTTTGCATGGCTTGTAGTTTTCGTAAAAAAAGTGCTTGCATTATGGAAAAAGGTATGGTAGACTAATATTTGCTGTGACATGATAGCGATGAAGCGTGAGGTTGCCACTATCTAGTGGGTTTTTCCGTGGAGCGAATGTCAAGAGGCCGAGATCAGCAAATTCGGCCGGAAACCCTGACGGCAAGTCACTGTACAGTAACATATTTTCTGCCAAGGAGCAGATAAACGTGTGAGTCAAGCCTCCATAGGGAGGATTTTTGAATGAACCGATATGACACACACGGATGAGTGTACAGTCACCACTTGTCGTACTATTACCAAATAAAGTACGAAAAGGAGGCGACTATTTTTTATGGCAAGTAAAAAAAGTCAGAAAATGAGAATTATCCTGAAGGCATACGATCATCAGTTGATCGACTTTGCAGCATCTAAGTTGATTGATACTGTAAAGAAAACGGGAGCAAAGGTGAGTGGGCCTGTGCCACTTCCTACGAAAAAAGAAGTTGTTACCATTCTTAGAGCGGTACACAAATACAAAGATTCCCGTGAGCAGTTCGAGCAGAGAACTCACAAAAGACTGATTGATGTATTGACACCTTCACAGAAGACTGTAGATGCACTTTCCCGTTTGGAAATGCCTGCAGGCGTTGCGATTGACATCAAAATGAAATAAGAACCTATGGTTATGATGCGGTCTACGGTTCAGGACAAAACAGTAACCATCTAGGATGATTGGTTTGAGAAAATCAATCCGCTGTAGATTTTATAGGAGGAAAGAAGAAATGAAGAAAGCTATTGTAGCTACAAAAGTTGGAATGACACAGATTTTCAACGAAGACGGTGTGTTGACACCGGTTACCGTACTTCAGGCTGGTCCGGTATATGTTTCTCAGATTAAGACAGTTGAGAACGACGGATACGAAGCAGTACAGGTAGCGTATGGCGATGTTCGCGAGAAATTAGTGAACAAGCCGGTAAAAGGACACTTAGAAAAAGCAGGTATCGAGAATAAGAGATTCCTCACAGAGTTTAAATTCGAGAATGCTGCAGAGTATGAGTTGGGCCAGGAAATTAAAGCAGACATCTTTGAAGCCGGTGACAAAATTGACGTTACTGCGAAGACAAAAGGTAAAGGTTTCCAGGGTGCAATCAAGCGTCATGGACAGTCTCGCGGACCAATGGGTCACGGTTCCAAATTCCATAGACATGCTGGTTCCAACGGTTCGGCATCCGATCCGAGTAAAGTATTCAAAGGCAAGAAAATGCCTGGTCAGATGGGTGCAGTACAGGTTACCATTCAGAATCTTGAGATTGTCCGCGTAGATGCAGAAAATAATTTGATTCTGGTTAAGGGAGCTGTTCCGGGACCGAAGAAATCAACAGTAATTATTAAAGAATCCGTTAAGGCATAACTTTTCGGAAAGGAGGAAGACACAGATGGCAAGTGTATCTGTTTATAATAAGGAAGGCAAAGAAGTAGAGAAAATCGACTTGAACGATTCCGTATTTGCCGCTCCGGTAAATGAGCATTTGGTTCATATGGCAGTTGTTTTACAGCTCGCTAATAAACGTCAGGGAACACAGAAAGCTAAGACACGTTCTGAAGTTCGTGGCGGTGGTAGAAAACCATGGAGACAGAAAGGAACTGGTCATGCCAGACAGGGTTCCATCCGTGCTCCACAGTGGACAGGCGGCGGCGTTGTGTTCGCACCGGTTCCGAGAGATTATTCTTTCAAAATGAACAAAAAAGAAAAAGCAGCAGCGATGAAATCCGTTTTATCTTCTAAAGTAAATGAGGAAAAACTTATCGTTGTAGATTCTCTTGATATGGAAGCTCCAAAGACAAAAGAGATGAAGCAGATTCTTAGTAATTTGAAAGCTGAAAAAGCGTTGGTAGTAGTTGATGGTGATGCATCAAACGCAATTCTTTCTGTTAGAAACATTCCGACAGCAAGAGGTGTGTACAACAATTCTATTAGTGTTTACGACGTATTGAAGTATGACACAGTAGTCATTACCAAGAGCGCTGTAAAAGCAATCGAGGAGGTGTACGCATAATGGCAGATTTAAGATATTATGACATTATTGATAAACCGGTTATCACAGAGAAATCTATGGCTGGTATGGAATATAAAAGATATACATTTTATGTTCATACAGAAGCTACAAAGTCCCAGATTAAAGAGGCAGTAGAAAAGATGTTCCCTGGAACCAAAGTTGCGAAAGTAAACACCATGAATTTGGATGGTAAAAAACGCAGACGTGGTATGGTAGTTGGCAAGACAGCAAAGAAGAAAAAAGCGATTGTTCAATTGACAGAGGACAGTGCTGATATTGAGATTTTTGAAGGACTTTAAATCGAAAGGAGTGTAACAAATGGGAATCAAAACTTATAACCCATATACCCCTTCTAGAAGAAACATGAGCGGTTACGATTTCGAAGAGATTACAGCATCTACTCCGGAGAAATCCCTGACAACTTCTTTGAAGAAGCATGCAGGACGTAATGCGCAGGGAAAAATCACAGTGAGACATCACGGTGGTGGTTCTAGAAGAAAATACAGAATTATCGACTTTAAAAGAAATAAGGATGGTATTCCGGCAACCGTTAAATCGATTGAGTACGATCCAAACAGAACAGCAAACATTGCATTGATTTGTTATGCAGATGGAGAAAAGAAATACATTCTTGCTCCTGTAGGACTTAAAGTAGGACAGACCGTTATGAACGGTGCCGAAGCTGAAATTAAAGTCGGAAACTGCATGGAATTAAAAGATATGCCGGTTGGTACACAGATTCATAACATCGAGATGTACCCTGGTCATGGCGGACAGCTTGTTCGTGCTGCTGGTGTAAGTGCACAGCTCATGGCTAAAGAAGGCAAATATGCAATTATCCGTATGCCATCCGGCGAGATGAGAATGGTGCCAATCGTGTGCCGTGCTTCCATCGGTCAGGTAGGGAATACAGAGCATAACCTTGTAAACATTGGTAAAGCAGGACGTAAACGTCATATGGGTATCCGCCCAACAGTTCGTGGTTCTGTCATGAACCCGAATGACCATCCACACGGTGGTGGTGAAGGTAAAGCACCTGTTGGTCGTCCGGGACCATGTACACCTTGGGGCAAACCTGCTCTTGGTTACAAGACAAGAAAGAAAAATAAACAGTCGAATAAGATGATTATCCGTCGTAGAGATGGTAAAGCGCTTAGTAAGTAATTTGGCGCAGAACCGAAATAAAGGAGGTAAAACGTAGTGTCACGTTCATTAAAAAAAGGACCATTCGCTGATGCGCATCTGTTGAAGAAAATTGATGCCATGAACGAATCCGGAGATAAAACAGTAATTAAAACCTGGTCACGTCGTTCCACTATCTTCCCTAGCTTCGTGGGTCACACGATTGCAGTCCATGACGGAAGAAAACATGTACCGGTATATGTGACAGAAGATATGGTAGGTCACAAACTTGGTGAGTTCGTTTCTACAAGAACTTACAGAGGTCATGGAAAAGACGAGAAGAGAGGTTAAAACGTTGCGGATGACGGACGTTTTTGAGAAATGAAAGTTTCAATGTATGAATGTATGAAAGGAGGTTTCTGAAAAGTGGCTAAAGGACATAGATCACAGATTAAGAAAGAAAGAAACCAGAACAAAGATACAAGACCATCTGCTAAACTGTCACATGCCAGAATTTCTGCTCAGAAAGCAGGATTCGTATTGGATGCAATCCGTGGCAAAGATGTACAGACTGCACTTGGTATTTTGGAATACAATCCAAGATATGCATCATCAGTAATTAAGAAATTATTGAATTCTGCCATTGCAAATGCTGAGAACAACAATGGCATGGACCCGGAAAATCTCTACGTTGATGAGTGCTTTGCCAACAAGGCAACTACAATGAAGAGAATCAGACCAAGAGCTCGTGGTATGGCATACCGTATTGAGAAGAGAATGTGCCACATTACCATCATCTTGAATGAAAGATAATGAAAGGAGATTAAGATGGGACAGAAGGTAAATCCACACGGTTTAAGAGTCGGCGTTATCAAAGACTGGGAATCCAGATGGTTTGCAGATGACGAGAATTTCTCCGACAACTTAGTAGAAGATTACAAAATCCGTGAATTTTTAAAGAAAAAATTGTATCATGCCGGTATTTCCAAAATTGAGATCGAGAGAACAAACGATCGCGTAAAAGTTTTGGTATACACAGCAAAACCAGGTGTTGTTATCGGTAAAGGCGGCGCTGAAATCGAGAAGTTGAAAGGTGAACTTGCTAAATATTCTACGAAGAAAGTGCTTGTTGACATCAAAGAAGTAAAAAGACCGGATAACGATGCACAGTTGGTTGCAGAAAATATCGCACAGCAGCTTGAGAATCGTATTTCTTTCCGTCGTGCAATGAAATCCTGCATGGGAAGAGCTATGAAAGCTGGCGCAAAGGGAATCAAAACTTCCTGCTCCGGACGTTTGGGCGGTGCCGATATGGCTCGTACAGAGTTCTACAGCGAAGGAAATATTCCGTTGCAGACACTTCGTGCTGATATTGATTATGGATTTGCAGAAGCAAATACAACTTATGGTAAGATTGGTGTTAAGACATGGATCTACCATGGTGAGGTACTTCCAACCAAAGGTAAAAAACCAGCTAAGGCTAGTTCAAAGGAAGGGAGCGATAAATAATGTTAATGCCTAAAAGAGTAAAACGTCGTAAACAGTTCCGTGGCTCCATGAGAGGTAAAGCAACTCGCGGAAATAAGATTACGTATGGTGAATACGGACTTGTGGCAACAGAGCCACACTGGATTCGTTCCAATCAGATCGAGGCAGCCCGTATCGCAATGACACGTTACACAAAACGTGGTGGTAAAGTTTGGATTAAGATTTTCCCAGATAAGCCGGTAACGAAAACACCTGCTGAAACTCGAATGGGTAAAGGTAAAGGTGCTTTGGAGTACTGGGTAGCAGTTGTTAAACCGGGAAGAGTTATGTTTGAAATTTCCGGTGTGCCTGAAGAAACCGCAAGAGAGGCGCTTCGCTTGGCTATGCATAAGCTGCCAATCAAATGTAAAATCGTTTCTCGTGCAGATTTAGAAGGAGGTGCGGGCAGTGAAGACTAAGGAATTTATGAATGGAATTGCAGACATGTCTATGGCTGAATTAAACGATGAGTTAGTGGCTGCTAAGAAAGAGCTGTTTAACTTAAGATTCCAGAATGCAACAAACCAACTTGATAATACCAGCAGAATCAAAGAAGTTAGAAGAAACATTGCTCGTATTCAGACAGCAATGTCCAAAGAGAGAAAAGCAAACTAAGCTGAGGAAAGGAGGATATTGTTGTGGAAAGAAATCTTAGAAAAACCCGTACAGGTAAGGTTGTAAGTAATAAAATGGATAAAACCATCGTTGTTGCAGTAGTTGACAACGTAAAACACCCACTTTACGGAAAAATCGTAAAAAGAACTTATAAATTAAAGGCTCATGATGAGAACAACGAGTGCAACATTGGTGATAGAGTGAAGGTTATGGAGACAAGACCTTTGTCTAAAGACAAGAGATGGAGACTTGTTGAGATTATCGAAAAGGCAAAATAATTTGTGGCCAGAAAGGAGTATTTATTATGGTACAGCAGGAGACCAGATTAAAGGTTGCTGACAACACTGGCGCAAAGGAATTATTGTGCATCCGTGTTCTCGGTGGATCTGTTAGAAGATATGCCGCTGTAGGTGACATTATCGTTGCTACGGTTAAAGATGCAACACCAGGCGGAGTTGTTAAAAAAGGTGATGTTGTAAAAGCGGTTGTAGTCAGAACAGTAAAGGAGATTCGTCGTCCGGATGGTTCTTATATTCGTTTTGATGAAAACGCAGCAGTAATCATCAAAGATGACAAGACTCCAAGAGGAACTCGTATTTTTGGACCGGTAGCTAGAGAGTTAAGAGACAAACAATTCATGAAGATTGTTTCCTTAGCACCAGAAGTATTATAAGGAGGTGTCCCCAAGTGGCAACATCAAAGATTAAAAAAGGTGATACCGTTCGCGTTATTGCCGGTGTAGATAAAGGAAAAGAAGGAAAAGTCCTTGCAGTAAAAGATGGTAAAGTTAAGGTTGAGGGCATCAACAAAGTAAAGATGCATATTAAGCCTAACCAGTCAAATGCAAAGGGCGGAATCGTTGAAGAAGAAGCTTTCTTCGATGTTTCCAACGTAATGTACGTTGTTGATGGCGATGTTACCAGAATCGGTTTCAAAGTTGAGGATGGTAAGGAAAAAGTTCGCTATGCCAAAAAAACAGGCGCTGTGATTGATTAATAAAGAGAGGAGGTACTGTTAGAATGGCAAGATTAAAAGAGACATATTTGAACGAAATCGTAGATGCTATGATGAAAAAGTTCGAGTATAAAAACGTTATGCAGGTACCAAAGCTCGATAAGATTGTAATCAATATGGGCGTTGGCGAAGCAAAAGAAAATTCAAAAGTGTTAGATACAGCAATTAGTGATCTTGAGATTATCACTGGTCAGAAGGCGGTTGTTACAAGAGCAAAGAAATCCGTCGCAAACTTCAAACTGCGTGAGGGTCAGCCAATCGGTTGTAAAGTTACTCTTCGTGGTGCAAAAATGTATGAGTTTGCAGATCGTTTGATTAACCTTGCACTTCCACGAGTACGTGACTTCCGTGGTGTAAACCCGAACGCGTTTGATGGTCGTGGTAACTATGCTCTTGGTATCAAAGAGCAGCTGATCTTCCCGGAAATCGAGTATGATAAAGTAGACAAAGTTCGTGGTATGGATATCATCTTTGTTACTACTGCAAATACCGATGAAGAAGCACGTGAACTCTTGGCACAGTTTGGTATGCCGTTTAAGAAATAGTTAGGAGGTTATTTCATGGCTAAGAAGTCTATGAAGATTAAGCAGCAGCGTAATGCAAAATTCTCTACCAGAGAATACAGCCGTTGCAAGATTTGTGGTCGTCCACATGGATATCTGAGAAAATACGGAATCTGCAGAATTTGCTTCCGTGAGTTGGCGTACAAAGGACAGATTCCTGGCGTGCGCAAAGCAAGTTGGTAAGGAGGAAAACGAAATGACAATGAGCGATCCAATTGCAGATATGCTTACAAGAATCCGTAATGCAAATACTGCAAAACATGATACAGTTGATGTTCCTGCCTCCAAAATGAAGATTTCGATTGCTGAGATTCTTTTGAAGGAAGGATACATTAAAAACTTTGAAGTAGTAGATGTTGATAATTTCAAATCTATTCATATTACAATGAAATATGGCAAAGACAAGAATGAAAAAATCATTTCCGGTCTTAAGAGAATTTCCAAACCAGGTCTGCGTATTTACGCTGGTGCAGAAGAATTACCTAAGGTTCTCGGCGGACTTGGTATTGCTATTATTTCCACAAACAAAGGTGTGCTTACTGACAAAGATGCACGCAAAGAGAACGTTGGCGGCGAAGTATTAGCTTTCGTTTGGTAATAGAAACAATTAACCCCATAAAATAAAAATTAGGAGGTACCGGCATGTCACGAATTGGAAGAATGCCTATCGCGATTCCTGCAGGTGTAACTGTGGATATTGCAGAAAATAATCAGGTGACGGTAAAAGGTCCTAAGGGAACACTCGAAAGAGTCCTTCCTGCAGAGATGACCATTACAAAAGAGGGCGAAGAAGTTAAAGTTACTCGTCCAAACGATTTGAAAAAGATGAAATCCCTTCATGGTTTAACTCGTACATTGATTAATAACATGATTATCGGTGTTACAGAAGGCTATGAGAAGAGACTGGAAGTAAACGGTGTTGGTTACCGTGCTGCTAAGCAGGGTAAAAAACTTACACTTTCTCTTGGATACTCTCATCCGGTTGAGATGGAAGATCCGGAAGGAATTGAAGTAACTGTTGACGGACAGAACCTTATTATTGTAAAGGGAATTGACAAAGAAAAAGTTGGCCAGTATGCGGCTGAAATCCGCGAGAAGAGAGCACCGGAACCATATAAAGGTAAAGGTATCAAATATGTGGATGAAGTAATCAGACGTAAAGTTGGTAAGACTGGTAAGAAATAAGAAAGGAGTAAGTAAGAATGGTTAGCAAGAAAAATAGAAGCGAAGTTCGCGTAAACAAACACAGAAGAATCCGCAGCCGTTTGTCTGGTACTCCTGAACAACCACGTTTGGCTGTATTCCGTAGCAATAATCATATGTATGCTCAGATTATTGACGATGTCGCTGGTAATACAATCGTATCGGCATCTACTGTTCAGGCAGATGTAAAAGAAGGTCTTACAAAGACGAACAATACCGAAGCAGCAGCTAAGCTTGGCGAAGTAATCGCTAAGAAAGCATTGGATAACGGTATTAAGACTGTTGTATTTGACCGTGGCGGTTATATTTATCAGGGTAAAGTAAAAGCATTGGCAGAAGCAGCAAGAGAAGCTGGTCTGGAATTCTAAGCAAGGAGGAAAACACATGAAACGTGAAATTATTGATGCTAGTCAGTTTGAATTAGAAGATAATGTAGTATCAATTAAACGTGTAACCAAGGTTGTTAAGGGCGGACGTAACATGCGATTCACAGCTCTCGTTGTTGTTGGTGACCACAACGGACACGTTGGTGCAGGTTTGGGAAAAGCAATGGAAATCCCGGAAGCAATCCGTAAAGGAAAAGAAGACGCAATGAAGAAACTCATCGAAGTACCTTTGGATGAGAACAAGAGTATTCCTCATGACTTCATTGGTAAGTTCGGCAGTGCATCCGTATTGATGAAAAAGTCTCCAGAAGGTACCGGTATCATCGCCGGTGGTCCGGCTCGTGCCGTTTTGGAACTTGCAGGATTTAAAAATATTCGTACGAAGTCTCTCGGCTCCCGTAATAAGCAGAACGTAGTTCTTGCTACAATTGCCGGTTTGAATGAGTTGAAGACTCCGGAAGAAGTAGCAAAACTTCGCGGAATTTCCGTAGACGAAGTTTTGGGCTAGGAGGTGCAAATAAATGGCAGGTAAATTGAAAATCACATTAGTCAAGTCTACCATCGGTGCAATTCCAAAGCATAGAAAAACGGTAGAAGCTCTTGGCCTTAAAAAATTAAACAAAACAGTTGAGATGCCTGATAACGCTGCTACACGTGGTCAGATTCAGCAGATTAGACATCTTGTGAAGGTTGAAGAAATCTAATCAAGGAGGTGCACAAAATGAACTTATCAGAGTTGAAGCCAGCCGAAGGCGCTAAGCAGAGCAATGAGTTCCGCAGAGGCCGTGGTCATGGTTCAGGAAATGGTAAAACTGCCGGTAAAGGTCATAAAGGACAGAAAGCTCGTTCAGGAGCTCCAAGACCTGGTTTTGAAGGTGGTCAGTTGCCATTGTATAGAAGATTGCCAAAGAGAGGGTTTACAAACATCAACAGCAAAAATATTATTGGAATTGGTGTAGACCGTCTGAATGCTTTTGAAGACGGTGCAGAAGTAACAGTAGCTGCATTGGTTGAAAAAGGTATTGTAAGCAATCCGAAAGATGGAGTTAAGATTCTTGGAAATGGAGAATTAACCAAAAAGCTTGATGTTAAAGTGAATGCTTACAGCGCAAGTGCTGTTGAAAAAATTCAGGCTGCTGGTGGAAAAGCAGAGGTGATCTAATGTTAACAACCATTCAAAATGCGTTAAAAACAAAAGAAATCCGTATGAAACTGCTTTATGTGTTGATTGGTCTTGTAATCGTGAGAATCGGATGTAATATTCCGATTCCCGGTACAAAGCCGGATGTAATGCAGAACTTGTTTAGCAGCAACCAGTCCCTTGGATTTTTGGATGTTATGACAGGTGGTTCATTCTCAAGGATGTCTATTTTTGCATTGAACATCACGCCTTACATCACTGCATCTATTATCTTACAGCTTTTGACAATCGCAATTCCGCGTTTGGAAGAGATGCAGAAAGATGGAGAAGATGGACGTAAAAAGATTAACGAGTACACACGTTACCTTTCAATTGCGCTCGCAGTTATCGAAGGTGCAGCAATCGTAATTGGTTTCAGAAACCAGGGATTGTTTGGTACGGATAATCCACAGAGCAGTATGACAACAGCAATTGTTGTCGCAGTTGCCGCTTTGACAGCAGGTGCCGCATTTATGATGTGGCTTGGAGAACAGATTACGGAAAAAGGTGTTGGTAATGGTATTTCCATTATCCTGTTGATTAACATCGTTGCCCGTATCCCAAATGATTTATCAAACTTATATCAGAACTATGTTGCAAAACCAACGGATGTAACAAGCAAGATTATTGCTGCAGTTATTATTCTTGCAATTATCGTTGCCATGTTTGTATTCATCGTATTTTTGCAGGATGGTGAAAGAAGAATTCCGGTACAGTATGCGAAAAAGATTCAGGGACATAAAGTATCCGGTGGACAGTCCAGCCACATTCCTTTGAAGGTAAATACGGCGGGCGTTATCCCGGTAATCTTTGCAAGTTCTATGATGTCTCTTCCGGTTGTTATTGCAAGTTTTGCGGGTATTCAGCCAAAGACTGGTCCGGACGCAACATTCTTCCAGAAGTTCCTTACACTCTGCAATCAGAGTGACTGGTGCAAAATTGGAAGCTTTGCAGAATTTAAATATACATTGGGATTGTTGATTTATATTGGATTGGTAATTTTCTTTGCATATTTTTATACATCTGTAACGTTTAATCCATTGGAGATTTCCAATAACATGAAAAAACAGGGTGGCTTCATTCCGGGTATTCGTCCTGGTAAGCCTACCACAGAGTACTTGACAACAGTACTTAACAGCATTATTTTCCTGGGAGCAATCGGAATGGTTATCGTATGTGCGCTGCCAATCTTCTTCTCAGGTGCATTTGGTGCGGATGTATCCTTTAGTGGAACATCACTCATCATCGTAGTCGGCGTTGTTATTGAGACAATCAAGCAGATTGAATCTCTTGTACTGGTACGCCACTACAAAGGTTTCTTGGGTAATTAATAATGAAGTAACCGCGGTCGAATGACCGTTACAGCTAAGCGGCGCTGATTGAATAACAAAAATTCAAATTGGCGCCGTTTTAGCCTATGATTGGAAAGGATATAAAGTCATGAAAATTGTTATGTTAGGGGCTCCGGGTGCCGGAAAAGGAACCCAGGCGAAAATGATTTCTGAAAAATATGGTGTTCCTCATATTTCTACCGGTGATATTTTCCGTGCTAATATCAAGGAAAATACGCCATTGGGGCAAAAAGCAAAAGAATATATGGACAAAGGACTTTTAGTTCCGGATGAGCTTGTCGTAGATCTTGTTGTTGACAGACTGGCTCAGGATGATGCAAAAAAGGGATATGTTCTGGATGGATTTCCGAGAACAATTCCGCAGGCTGAGGCTTTGACAGAAGCACTTAGTAAAATTGGCGAGAAACTGGATTATGCGATTGATGTTGATGTGCCGGATGAGAATATTGTGCGCCGTATGTCGGGAAGACGTGCATGCGTAAGCTGTGGCGGCACATATCATATTAAGTATAATCCGACAAAGGTCGAAGGTGTTTGTGACGCATGCGGTGGCGAATTGATTCTTCGCGATGATGACAAACCGGAAACCGTAGAGCAGAGATTGCGTGTTTATCATGAACAGACTCAACCATTGATTGACTATTATACCAAAGAGGGTATTTTGAAAGAAGTAGATGGAACGATTGACTTAGAGGATGTATTCGCGGAGATTACCAAAATTCTTGGTTAAAAAGGTTTCATAGGCAGGCAGAGAAATGGAGGCAGACAATGGCAGTAACCATTAAGTCGAAAGAGGAAATTCAGTGTATGCGTGATGCAGGCAAAATCTTAGCCGAAGTACATGAAAAACTGGCAGAAATCATTGCACCGGGAATTACTTCACTTGAGATTGACAGAAAAGGGGAAGAACTTATCCGTAATGCCGGCTGCATTCCTTCCTTTAAAGGATACGAGGGGTATCCTGCCTCAATCTGTGTGTCAATTAATGATGAGGTGGTGCATGGTATTCCATCGAAAGAACATCATTTATTCGATGGAGATATTGTGAGTCTGGATGCCGGCGTAATTTACAAAGGGTATCAGTCCGATGCGGCAAGAACTCACGGTGTTGGAACAATTGATGCTGAGGCAAAGCGATTGATTGAAGTGACAAAAGAAAGTTTTTTTCGGGGAATTGCTTTTGCTAAAGCAGGAAATCGTTTGTACGATATTTCCGCAGCAATTCAGAGGTATGTGGAGAGTCAGGGATTTTCGGTTGTCCGCGATTTAGTAGGACATGGAATTGGAACAGAGATGCATGAGGAACCGGAAATTCCAAATTTTAAACCGAAATTTGGAAGAGGTATCCGGTTAAAAGCAGGCATGACACTGGCGATAGAGCCGATGGTTAATGCAGGCAGTTATGATGTATGGATGTTAGAAGATGACTGGACTATCGTGACACAGGATGGAAAAAATGCAGCACATTATGAGAATACGATATTGGTCACAGACGGTGAACCAGAGATTTTGTCATTGAATTAGGAGGTAAAGAATGTCAAAAGCAGACGTTATTGAAATTGAGGGAACAGTTATTGAAAAATTACCAAACGCAATGTTTCAGGTAGAGTTGGAAAATGGGCACAAAGTATTGGCTCATATCAGCGGAAAACTTCGTATGAATTACATCCGTATTCTTCCAGGCGACAAAGTAACACTTGAGTTGTCCCCATATGATTTAACAAAGGGAAGAATTGTTTGGCGTGACAAATAATTGGCTGGTCCAATTTTTTGTAAATACCGCTTGCAATTTGAAAAATCATATGTTATACTTGTAAGCGGACTTTTTTGAAAGGAGGGTATTACTGTGAAAGTAAGATCATCAGTAAAACCGATTTGCGAAAAATGCAAAGTCATTAAAAGAAAGGGTCGTATCAGAGTAATCTGTGAGAATCCAAAACACAAACAAAGACAGGGATAAGGAATATATCGAATACCTAAAGAAATCTCTTTGGGTTGTTTTCGTGTTTATAAATTCCAGTTCTTGCTTTCTGTGTTACAACATCAACCGTCATAGAATGGCTGGCCCCATTCGTTATCGATGTTGTGATATTGCAACGGTAAGCAGTACTTTGTTCTCCTTTTTTGTTTTAAGAATGCTTAGGTTTGGCAGAGAGATAAAAAAGGTTCTTGCATTGTATTGTTGTTGTGATTTAAAGCGGCTGCAAGGTGTCTGCAAAGGACAGGCACGCGAAGGATGCAGAAGCATCCGGGAAACGGAAAATGCATGACATTTTCCAGAAAAAAACAAAAAAAGATTAATGGAGGTGCAAAGCACACATGGCTCGTATCAGTGGTGTAGATTTACCAAGAGAAAAACGTGTTGAAATAGGTCTTACCTATATTTACGGCATCGGTGTTGCCAGTTCTAAGAGAATTCTGGCTGAGGCAAATGTTGACCCGGACATCCGTTGTAAAGATTTGACAGATGAGGATGTATCGAAGATTCGTGATGTCATCGACCGTACACAGACTGTTGAGGGTGATCTTCGTAGAGAAGTTGCGCTTAACATCAAGAGATTACAGGAAATTGGATGCTACAGAGGTATTCGTCACAGAAAGGGACTTCCGGTTCGTGGTCAGAAGACAAAGACTAACGCAAGAACAAGAAAAGGTCCTAAACGTACAGTAGCAAACAAGAAGAAATAATATAGGAGGGTAAGACAGTGGCTAAACAAACTGCAAAAAAAGTGACAAAAAAGCGTGTCAAAAAGAATATTGACCGCGGACAGGCACATATTCAGTCATCTTTTAATAATACAATCGTAACACTGACAGATATGCAGGGTAATGCTATCTCTTGGGCAAGTGCAGGTGGACTTGGATTCAGAGGTTCTAAGAAATCCACTCCATATGCAGCTCAGATGGCAGCAGAGACAGCAGCAAAGGCTGCGTTGCCTCATGGATTGAAATCAGTAGAAGTAATGGTTAAAGGACCGGGTACTGGTCGTGAAGCAGCTATCCGTGCGATTCAGGCATGCGGCATTGAAGTAACAAGTATTCAGGATGTTACACCGGTTCCACACAATGGTTGTAGACCACCAAAACGTAGAAGAGTATAATCAAGAATTTTAGGAGGAAATTAGAATGGCTAGAGATATGACACCTGTTCTGAAAAGATGTAGATCTCTTGATCTTGACCCGGTATATTTGGGAATTGACAAGAAATCCAAGAGAAATGCTAGAACCGGAAAGAAATTAAGCGAATATGGACAGCAGCTGCGTGAGAAACAGAAAGCAAAATTCATCTACGGAGTTTTGGAGAAACCTTTCCGTAACTATTTTGCACGCGCACAGAAGTTGAAATATGGAACAACAGGTGATAACCTGATGATTCTTTTGGAGCTGAGACTTGATAACGTTATGTTCCGTTTGGGATATGGACGTACAAGAAAAGAAGCCCGCCAGATTGTTGACCATAAACATGTACTTGTAAATGGTAAAACAGTAAACATCCCATCTTATCAGTTGAAAGCTGGCGATGTAATTGAGATTAAAGAGAAATTCAAAGGAGCTCAGAGATATAAAGACATCCTTGAAGTAACAGGCGCTAGATTAGTTCCTGCTTGGCTGGAGGCTGATCATGAGGCTCTGTCGGGAACTGTTAAAGCAATCCCTACAAGAGCAGAGATTGATGTACCGGTAAACGATGTGCTTATTGTCGAGTTGTACTCTAAGTAATTAAGTAAACCCAAAAGGAGGGTCCAGTAGTGTTTGATTTTGAAAAGCCTAGAATTGAAATTGCCGAAATTTCGGAAGATAAAAAATATGGACGTTTTGTAGTAGAACCACTTGAAAGAGGATACGGAACTACTTTGGGTAATTCTTTGAGACGAATCATGCTTTCATCTTTACCAGGTTCCGCAGTGAGCCAGATTAAGATTGATGGTGTGGTACATGAGTTCAGCGGAATTCCAGGAGTAAAAGAAGACGTTACGGAAATTGTAATGAACATTAAGAACCTTGCAATTAAGAACAACAGCGAGGATATGAACACTCCTAAGATGATGTATATCGATGCAACCGGTGAAGGTGTTGTAACCGCAGCGGATATCAAGTGTGACTCGGACATCGAAATTGTTAATTCCGACCAGGTCATTGCTACATTAAACGGCGGTGCCGACAGCAAACTTTACATTGAAATGACAGTAACAAGCGGTCGTGGATATGTAAGTTCGGATAGAAATAAAAGGGATGACATGCCAATTGATGTAATTCCGATTGATTCTATTTACACACCGATTGAGCGAGTAAATATCAAAATTGAGAATACTCGTGTGGGTCAGATTACTGACTTTGATAAGCTGACATTAGATGTATTTACAAACGGTACATTGGAGCCGGATGAGGCTGTCAGCCTTGCTGCTAAAGTGTTGAGTGAGCATTTGAATTCTTTCATCGACCTTTCCGAGAAAGCGAGAATGGCTGAAGTAATCGTCGAGAAAGAGGAAGATGATTCCCAGAAAGTTATGGATATGAACATTGACGAACTGGAATTGTCTGTACGTTCTTACAACTGCTTGAAGAGAGCAGGAATCAACACAGTAGAAGAGTTGACGAATAAGACTGCTGAGGATATGATGAAAGTTCGTAACTTGGGTCGTAAATCCCTTGAGGAAGTACTTGCTAAGTTGAAAGAACTTGGATTGTCTCTCAGTACAGGTGAATCTGAATAATAGTATTAACAAGGAGGAAATATCATGGCAGGCTACAGAAAACTTGGAAGAACATCCAGCCAGAGAAAAGCTTTGCTGAGAAATCAGGTAACCAACTTGTTGTATCATGGCAAGATTGTTACAACGGAAGCGAAAGCAAAAGAAATTCGTAAAATTGCTGAAAAGCTTATTGCGATGGCAGTAAAAGAGAAAGATAATTATGAAACTGTTACTGTAAAAGCAAAAGTTGCTCAGAAAGATAAAGATGGCAAGAGAGTCAAAGAAGTGGTTGACGGAAAGAAAGTAACTGTTTACGATACTGTAGACAAGGAAATCAAGAAAGACAATCCTTCCAGACTTCATGCAAGACGTCAGATGAAGAAGATGCTTTACACAATTACCGAAGTTCCTACAGAAACTGCCGGTAAGAAAAAAGCAACAAAGGAAGTAGATATTACAAATCTTCTGTTTGACGAGATTGCTCCTAAGTATGCAGAACGCAACGGTGGTTATACAAGAATCATTAAGATTGGACCACGTAAAGGTGATGCTGCAATGGAAGTTGTAATCGAGTTAGTATAAAGATACTGCAAATATGGGGACTGCCTTCGGACAGTCCCTTTTGTGCATATGGAGAAATTTGAAAGGAGACAAACTATTGATTCGTGCAGAGCATATTAAGTTTGATTACATCCGGCGGGATGGAGAAGATAATGTGATAGCTGTGGAAACTGCTGTCAACGATGTCTCCTTTGAAGTGAAACCGGGTGAGTTTGTTGCAATACTGGGGCATAATGGCTCCGGTAAATCCACGCTTGCCAGACATATCAATGCCCTTTTAGTTCCGGAAGAAGGAACGATGTATGTGGATGGCATTGACACTTCAGAAAAGGATATGGTTTGGGAAATTAGAAAAAGGGCCGGTATGGTATTCCAGAATCCGGACAACCAGATTGTGCAGAATGTTGTGGAAGAAGATGTTGGATTTGGACCGGAGAATATCGGTGTACCGACTAAAAAAATCTGGGAGCGTGTCGAGGAATCCCTAAAAAAAGTAGGGATGCTTCACGAAAGAAAATCGTCCCCGAATCATTTGTCCGGTGGACAGAAACAGCGGGTAGCAATCGCCGGTATTCTGGCAATGCATCCGAAATGTATTGTGTTAGATGAGTCGACGGCAATGCTTGACCCGGTTGGGCGAAGAGAAGTGTTAGACGCCGTAAAGACGTTAAATAAAGAAGAACATATTACGATTTTGTGGATTACGCACTATATGGAAGAAGTTACCAAGGCGGATAAAGTAATCGTGATGAACAAAGGCGAAATCGTGATGGAAGGAAAGCCAAAAGAGATTTTTAGTGAAGTGGAAACATTGCAGAAATATCATTTGGACGTGCCGCAGGTAACACTTTTGGCACATGAGTTGAAAAAGAAGGGGATGGCAATTCCTGTTGGAATTACATCCGCAGATGAACTGGCAGATGTGATTGCAAAACAATTGGGAAAGTAGGAATTTGCGATGGCGATTATTATTCATGAATTGGAGCATCGGTATGAGGATGGAAGTGCCGGAGAAAAAGTGGCACTTCACGATGTGAATATAAAAATTGAACAAGGCGAAATGATTGGTTTGATCGGTCATACCGGTTCCGGAAAATCAACGCTTATCCAACATTTGAACGGTCTTTTGAAGCCGTCTTCCGGGGCGGTCTTTTACGATGGAAAGGACATCAATGACAGCGACTTTTCAAAAAAGAAACTTCGCAGTAAAGTTGGACTTGTGTTTCAATATCCGGAATATCAGCTGTTTGAGAGTACGGTGATTGATGATGTGAAATTTGGACCAAAGAATATCGGCATGGATTCACTGAAAATTGATATGAACTCTTTTGAGGCACTCAAACAGGTAGGTATTGGTGAGGATTTATTAGATGTATCGCCACTTGAATTGTCCGGCGGGCAAAAACGCCGTGTAGCCATCGCCGGTGTTCTGGCAATGGAGCCGGAGGTGTTGATTTTAGATGAGCCGACGGCAGGACTTGACCCAAGTGGAAGAGATGAGATTCTTGATTTGGTTGCAAAATTGCACAAGGAGCGGAAACTGACGGTGATTTTAGTGTCCCATAGCATGGAAGATGTGGCGAGATATGTAGAGCGTCTTATTGTGATGAATCATGGCACGGTGGCGTTTGACGCAACACCGGGAGAAGTATTTTCTCATTATAAAGAGTTAGAGAAAATTGGATTGATGGCACCGCAGGTGACATATGTGATGGAAGGACTGGCAAGGCGTGGTGTTACGCTGCCGCACAATGCAATAACTGTGCAGGAAGCAGTCGACAGTATTTTACAGGCAAGATAAGAAAAGGGGATTGAATTATGTTACGTGATATGACAATCGGACAATTTTATCCGGCAGAGTCGGTGATTCACCGTCTGGACCCTCGTGTGAAAGTGGTCGGGGTACTTGCTTATTTGATTTCACTTTTTTTGTTTCGCGGTTTTGTTGGATATGCTGTTGTTACCGTATTTCTAGGAACGGTGATTGTACTTTCCAAAGTCCCGCTCCGCTACATTGTACGCGGCATGAAGCCGATTTTGTTTCTGCTTATTGTGACGGCATTGTTTAACTTGTTTGGAACAAGCGGCGATGTGGTATTTCACTGGAAATTTATCACCATTACGTGGCAGGGAATCCGAAAGGCTGTCTTTATGTCCATGCGTTTGAGTTACCTGATTGTCGGATCCTCGATGATGACATATACGACGACGCCAAATCAGTTGACAGATGCGATAGAAAAATTGTTAAAGCCATTAGAAAAGATAAAGGTGCCGGTTCACGATTTTGCGATGATGATGTCCTTGGCGCTGCGTTTTATCCCGATTCTTCTCGAAGAGGCGAACCGAATTATCAATGCACAGAGTGCACGCGGTGCGGATTTCGAAGAGGGCAGATTGTGGCAGCGTATGCGTGCCATGGTATCGATTCTGGTGCCGCTTTTAGTATCTGCGACCAGACGTGCTTATGAACTTGCCAACGCAATGGAGGCAAGGTGTTATCACGGCGGAGAAGGCCGTACAAAGATGAAACCGCTTAAGTACCGGGCGGTTGACCGGATTTCGTATGGGGTTCTTCTCGGTTATCTGGTTTGTGTGATTGGCATTACTCATTTTATTCCATGGTAGGAGGAGAAAATGCGGAGAATACGATTGATTGTTTCTTATGATGGAACAAATTACTGTGGGTGGCAGATTCAGGAAAATGCGGTGACTGTGGAGGGAACGCTTACAGACGCATTGCGAAAATGGCTGAAAGAAGACATAGAGATAATCGGAGCGAGCCGCACGGATTCCGGTGTGCACGCATATGGAAATATCGCAGTGTTTGACACAAACAGCCGGATTCCGGCTGAGAAATTTGCGATTGGCCTCAATCATTATCTGCCGGAAGATATCCGGGTGCAGAAGTCAGATGAGGTGGAATCGGATTATCATCCAAGATACCGCAATACGGAAAAAACGTATGAGTATACAATTTTAAATACGAAAATCAATCTCCCCACATACAGCCGGTATTCGTATCATGTTTATCATCCTTTGGATTTTGAGGCAATGAAAGAGGCGGCAGCCCTTCTTGTCGGTGAACATGATTTTTCAGCTTTTTGTTCGGCGGGCAGTCAGGTGAAATCAAAAGTTCGTACTATTTACGAGGTATCCCTTGATAAGCAAAAGGCAATGGGGTGCAATGGCGGTGAAGTGATTCGAATTCGTGTGCGCGGGAATGGCTTTTTATATAATATGGTTCGGATTATTGCCGGTACGCTTGTTGAAGTCGGTGAGGCGAGAAGAAGCTTAGCGGATGTAAAACAGGCACTTTCTACCGGAGAGCGTAAAAAAGCGGGGCCTACGGCCCCGCCGGAAGGATTGGTACTTGTGGAAATCCGTGAAGTACCTTAAATAAAGTTTTTATTTCCATGTTTGCATATCGTAAGCATGGATTTTTTTTGCGTTGTCAACGACATAGAAGTAATTGCCGATTCGTATACCTCGTGTGTTTGACATTTCCTTAATTGGAACATTTAATACCTGTTTAAATTCAGTTCCATCAAAATGATAGAGCTTGTAGCGCAGTGTGGTGTCAGCTATCGTGGCAAAGCCGACAAGCTTCCTCTCCTCATCAATGAAAACCGATTTGTGGTTACTGCCTGCTTCCGTTTCGCTGTATTTTGGCAGGAGCAGTTTTGTCTGCTCGGTCACGGAACCATTTTCTCCTAAGGCAAAGAGAGAAATTTTTACTTTGTCATCATCACCACCTGCCATTCCAACGCCAATCAGTTGGTTTTCACCGAAGGAATGAAGGTAAGAGGAGAAGCCCGGCAGTTTTAATTTTGCTTTGACAACCGGCTTTTTCGGATTGCTGATGTCGACGGCAAATACCGGATCTGTCTGGCGGTAGGTGACAAAGTATGCCATAGAACCAATGTAATACGATGCGTAAATGGTTTCGTCGTTACCTAAATTATCAATTTTGCCAAGAGTATTCATGTTTTTGTCTAAAATGCAGATACCATTGGTCGATGTTTCGTTTCTCCAGTCGGTGTAGACGAAAGCAAAATTTCCTTTATATTCATGCATATAATAGGAATCATTAATTTGGCCTTTTACCTTTTTGGTTGTCAGGTAGGAAAATGCACCGTCTTTATATTCAAATTTGCTGATGGCGGTTTTTGTGCTGTTGTTCCGTAAAGATTGTTCGTAAATAGTGTTGGCAAGGTATAAATGGGATGTGCTCATGTAGTATGTGGTGTAATCCGAGAGCACGGCTGCGGTGTCGGAGAAATTATCCGGTTTGGCAAGATTTACACTTGTCATGACAACATAACTATTTACAGGGGCATCTACAATTTTTTGTATCTTATTTTCCTTCATTGTTTTGCCGTTTACGGAAGGAATATATTCAGATATCTCTTTTTCTTTTTTGCATTCACCCATAATTAGGTGGGAAGAAAAAGTGTAGAGATATCCATTTGTAAAGCGGGAAGTTTTATATATTCCGCTTTGCGACAGGCTTTTTATTTTTTTTGCATTTTGCGGTGTACTGACATCGTAAATATCTATATAGGTGGTTTCGTTCAAAGTAATGCCATCATCAGCAATGCCGTAATTTGAATTATCTTCAATGCTGTCTGAGGAAAGTATAATTAATTTACTGTTTTCTAAATACAATTCCTCTACCCATCTTTTTTTTAGGGTAAATTGCTTAACTAATTCTATAGTTTTTCCCTCCACAGAATATATGCGGATTTTGGCACAATTGTTGTTATTTAACATGGTATAGATATAGGAACCGTCTGTTTTGACGATGTCGCCTTCCATGACATCTTTTACCTGACGATCCGTTTTTGAATAGTCGGGGGTGGCTGTTGTGTCTTCGGCTGCTGTCGAGGATTTTCCTCCGGTGGATGCCGAATCTTTTGCGGCAATATCGGACATGGATTGCTTGTCATGATATTTTTGAATCAGGCTATAAATTTCTGAATAACTGGTATTGCCGACAAACTCGTGTCGGTCCGAGGTGGTTTGCTTCGAATTGGCAACAGGTGTTCCTTTTTCTGATTGCCGTCCGGTGTTAAAGGAATAAGCTGTGCCGGCAATAAGAAACGCAAGACAAGCGGCTGCCGCAGTAATGCCGGCATACAATTTTTTGTGGGTGCGTTTTTTAGGAAATTCCATTTTTTTATCTACCATTTCTTCTATTTTTGCAGGGTGCAGAGAATCTGGAACCGGAATGGAATCCGCTTCTTCGCGCCAATGCCTTTTTAGTTTTTCTTCAAAATTTTTATCGCTCATAATTGACCTCCTTATGTTTATAAGCCCGCATTTTTCTCGCGGAGTTTTGCAAGTGCCCGGCTTTTGATGGAACGGATGGAGCCTTCCCGTTTTTTTAGGATGCCCGCGATTTCTCTGCTGGTATAGCCGCCAAACACGGATAAGGTGATGACGCGCCGTTCCGGCTCACTAAGCTGCGAAAGTTCGTCCTGAATTTCCGGTGTCAGGTAGCCATCTTCGGCGGCAGCCGGTTCCTGCCATGATGCATCGCTCAAATAAATGGATTTTTGTTTTAATAATTTTTTACATTCGTTTGCCGTAATCTGGAACAGCCAGCTCTTGAACGCGTCGTTTTTCCGCAGTTTATGTAATTGCTCAAATGCTTTTAAAACGGCTGAACTGACGGCGTCCTCGGCGGTTATACTGTCCTTCGTATAATAAAGGGCAAAATGGTATAAGTCTTTGTAATAGATTTCGTAAAGTCTGGCAAAAGCATGGGAATCGCCCTTTTTTGCCTGCTGTACGAAAATCCAGTCTGTCTTTGTCACGGGTGCCTCCAATCTGCACATTTGTGCGAATATACTGTATACAGTTCTCTGTGAAATTCCTCACAGCTAATAATTAGATTGATTTTGGTGTCAAAGTGTTGCATTTATTTCATTTTTTTTTGCTGTTTTTATTATGGCCATAAGAAATGGTCTGCGTCAAGAAAAAAATCTTGACAGAGGCACTTTGGTATCGTATACTATACGAGTATGGCGTGTTTTGTCGTTCCATGCCCCGGTAACGAAAATACGCATGTAACAAGGAAAACAGCCGAACCAGTTTTGTTTTGCAAAACCTAGTAAGCAAGAACTAAATAAGGAGGATTCCAAGGATGAAAAGTTTTATGGCAAGTCCATCCACAGTGGAAAGAAAATGGTATGTTGTAGACGCTGAAGGAAAAACTTTGGGACGTCTCGCATCAGAAGTTGCGAATGTATTAAGAGGTAAAAACAAACCAACTTACACACCGCACATTGACACAGGCGATTATGTAATCGTAGTAAATGCAGAGAAGATTCAGGTTACAGGTAAGAAACTGGATCAGAAGATTTACTATCATCACTCTGAATATGTAGGCGGAATGAAAGAAGCTACATTGAGAGAAATGATGCAGAAGAAACCGGAATTTGTAATTACTCACGCTGTAAAGGGTATGCTTCCAAAGGGACCTTTGGGACGCCAGATGCTTAAGAAACTGCACGTATATGCAGGACCGGAGCACAACCATGCAGCACAGAAACCGGAAACATTGGACATTTAATGAGGTGTAGAAAGGAGAGATAACATTGGCTAGTTCAACATTTTACGGAACAGGAAGAAGAAAATCCAGTATCGCTCGTGTATACCTTACACCAGGTACCGGTAAAGTGACAATTAATAAAAAAGATATTGACGATTATTTTGGTCTTGAGACTTTGAAAATCATCGCTCGTCAGCCTTTGGAAGCTACAAACACTGCTGACAAATACGATGTAAAAGTTACTGTTAAAGGTGGCGGTTTCACAGGTCAGGCAGGCGCTATCCGTCATGGTATCGCTCGTGCTTTGAATGAAGCAGATGCTGATTTCAGACCGATTCTTAAAAAGGCCGGATTCCTTACTCGTGATTCACGTATGAAGGAAAGAAAGAAATACGGCTTGAAGAAAGCTCGTCGTGCACCACAGTTCTCCAAACGTTAGTTTTTGGAAACAAGATTATTACAACATCGGGAACAGAATTGTTCCCGATGTTTTTCTATATTTTGGTCTTAGGTGACTTAGATTCTAATTTTCTATATTACGGTCAACCATTTTGGGGGGAGTGGGTGCAATTAGGGGGGATGCTGTAAGAACAATTAGAAGAAAAATATGGGAAATTAACGACTTAGATGATGGAATAATTTCAAGGTGCTCTGAGAGAGCGTTTGCTTAACTAGTAGTGACCTATGAACAAATATAAAGGAGTAAAAATGCCTAAAAATCAAGTAAAAAAAACGAAAGAGAAAAAAGATAAGAAATCTATTATTGCATGGATTGTATCGCATAAAGATTTTATTACAATTATACTAGGATTATGTGCTGCATTATATCCGATACTAAATACAGCTTATATAATAATGTACCAGACTAAATGTGAAAAGTTTTATGGTATCCCTGGTAAATATTTCGATTCCAATATAGACAATAAGCTTTTATATTTGTTGTGTATCATAACGCTTATATTAATAAGTGTCGCGCCAGCATTTATGAAAAAATATTACAAAGAGAGAGGAAATTTAACTAAAGGATATTTAATAGAAGCCGTTTTTTTGTCTGTCATTACGGGTATGGGAATAGGGGCAGTAAATGTTTACAATTTAATTGAAATTATGAAACAAACATATAAAACAAATGCATTTTTTGGCTCAATTAATAATTGGTTGGACAATCATGCCTGTTTTACAATAACAATAGTTATTGTTTTGGGTTCTTTTTCTATTTTGGGAATTACTTTGATAGATAATCTAAGAACTATTAAGAGGATTTTGCTAAAAAAAATTGTGTACATTTTATTGACAATATCATTAACACTAAGTGTAATTGTTATGTTATATGGATTAATATTTAAAGTTAGTATTTCAATTGAAGACAAAACTAAATATGAATTCGTAACATATAATAATGATGAATACGTTGTTTTATCTTCATATCATGAGAAACTTTTGCTGAGTCCGTTTCAAATTGATAAAAAAGGACAATATATATTTAAGACAAATCAGTATTTATTTAGAAAACCATATGAGGGTTTATATCAATATAAGGATATAGAATGTAGTCCTCTAATAATTAGAAATTAAAAAGATACTAGGAAATAATCAAAATTTTAGTCTTTGATTTATGGCCTGATTTTCACCACCAGTAAAAAATAGGAGAGATTTGCTTGTCAATAAAAGGTGGAGAATAAAATTGGATTTCTATTTGGAATTATTGCTATATTTGTGGTAAAATAAATTTAAAAGAATTATTTTGTGCCATGTAAGAGCTGTGAAGGCAAAAGTATGGGGTGAGCTATAATTATTTTGTTGAAAGAGTCCACATTAATGGACATATAAAGAGATAAAATATATGAGTATCAACAATAAAGAAGAGGTATATTATGTTTACAACAATAGAATTATTTGCAGGAGCGGGAGGATTGGCATTAGGAGTTGAGAAGGCAGGTTTTAATACAATTGGATTAGTTGAGGTTGATAAAGATGCATGTGATACTTTACGCGCGAATAGACCGCAATGGAATGTGATATGTGACGATATTGCCAATATATCTAGTCAAGATTTGGAAAATTTATTTAAAATAAAAAAAGGAGAATTGGATTTGTTATCTGGAGGAGCTCCATGTCAGGCATTTTCATATGCAGGTAAAAGGCTTGGCTTAGAAGATGCGAGAGGAACTTTATTTTATCATTATGCTGTGTTCCTTAAAAAATTGCAGCCAAAGATGTTTTTATTTGAAAATGTTAGGGGACTTTTGAATCATGATAATGGAAAGACATATAGTACAATTCTTAATATCTTCGAGAGTGCTGGATATCAAATTCAAAAGGAAGTATTAAATGCTTGGAATTATGGTGTTGCTCAGAAGAGGGAGCGTTTAATTACAATTGGAATTAGAAAGGATTTTGTAGGGCAGATAGAATATTCGTTTCCAAAGCCGCATGAGTATAGGCCTGTATTAAGGGATATCCTAAAAGATGTACCTGAAAGTGTTGGGGTGCCTTATGGTGAAAATAAAAGAAAAATCTTTGAGTTGGTTCCAGCGGGCGGGTATTGGCGAGATATTGATCCAGAAATTGCAAAAGCGTATATGAAGAGTTGTTGGAATATGGAAGGTGGAAGAACAGGAATATTACGCAGAATGAGTATGGATGAGCCGTCTTTGACAGTATTAACTTCACCATCGCAAAAACAGACTGAACGATGTCATCCACTGGAGGCAAGACCATTTACTGTTCGGGAAAATGCAAGGTGTCAGAGTTTTCCGGATGAGTGGACATTTTGTGGAAGTGTTATGTCGCAGTATAAGCAAGTAGGAAATGCAGTACCAGTAAACTTGGCATATGAGGTTGCAAAAGAAATATATAAAGCATTGAAGGGGGAAAAATAATGGAATGGAATTTGAAATTTATAACACAGGAACATTTTATTGAACATGTAAGAGCAACAATCGAAAAGTACGGAGAAAAACTGGAATCATTCGACATAAAGCGTTTTAATAGGAATATCATAGATCCTATTAAATTGATATTTGATAAGACAGTATATCGTTCAACGTGGGATGAAATTATAAGTAACGAAATATTCAGACAGAGAGATAAGGCAAATAACAATGATATCGGATATTTTCATCAGAGAATTTTTCAATATATTGCAAATTGTTATGTTCCAGAAAACGGAAAAGATGGTGGCTGGGATGTAATATATAGTAATGAGGATGGTATAGTTTTACCAGATGGTGAGGTGGTTCATACTATTTATGTTGAAATGAAAAATAAACATAATACAATGAATTCGGCATCAGCGGGAAAAACATATATAAAAATGCAGAATCAATTATTACAAGATGATGATTGTGCGTGTTTTCTAGTAGAAGCAATTGCTCAAAAGTCGCAAAATATAAAGTGGGAAACAACAGTTGATAAAAAGAAGGTATCACACAAGCGGATAAGGCGAGTAAGCTTGGATCAATTTTACGCATTAGTTACAGGAGAAGAGGATGCATTTTATCAAATTTGCATGGTATTGCCGGAGATTATTGAAAATGTGGTAAAAAGAGGTGAGGGTATTAATGTCCCGCAGGATACAGTTTTGGATGAGTTAAGGAATGTGGCTGCTAAAATTGGTGAACAAGCTGAATCTTTTTCAGTAGCAATGGCTGTATACTTATTAGGATTTAATACTTATTATGGCTTTAAAAATTGTTTAAACGAAGAGAATGAAAAAGGTGATGCAATGTTAAAGCGCTTATACGAGTATGCTAAAGTGGTAAGGGGGGAAGAATAATTAACGTCAAAGAGTATTTTAAAGATAGAGTATGAAGTTTAATGATGGCAGGATAAGGAGGCATTGATATAGTGGTGAGTAATGAAAAAAAATGGCCCCAATTTGACAATATTGTTGTAGAAAATGTGGGAAATGTAATAAGTAATAATGATATGTTAAAAATAAAACAGACAATGGATGTTAGGGTTCCAAAGAAGGATGCAAATGATTTTACATATGCAATTAGAGTTTCCTCGATTAGTAAAGTATATAAAGCGTGCACCGAAGTTAAAAAGACAAAATTTTCGTGGGCGGAATTGTGGCTTTCATTATCAACTTTGTTTTTGGGAGCATTTATTAGTGCATTAGTTTCTCAAATTGAATATATGCATAGTTTTTTGAGCATTATATTTTATAGCGTGTGTCCTGCGTTAGGTGGAATTTTTTTTATGGCATATTTTATGGCAAGAAAAACTTCATCTTTAACTGCAACAAAATTAGCAGATATTGTTCAAGAGAATATACCAAACCCAAATGAAATGGAGGAATAAAAGAATGAATATTAGCGATATTAGTACTCAATTAATGTATACCACGGTGCCATTGTATGTGAAAAAAAATGATGGTTCACAGTGCTCTGGAACGGGTTTTATTTATTCTATTATTGAAACAGATAATACATCAATTCCATTTTTGATAACAAATTATCATGTATTAGAAGGTGCAGAAATGGGATTTATGGAACTTCATCTAGCCGAGAATGATAAACCAACAGACAAAAGTATAAATATTCAATTTGATAGAACAATTGTGAATAATAAATTGGGTGAATTGGATTTAGTGGCATTGCCAATGGCAGCAACTTTTAATGAGTTATTTAGCAAAAATATTTATCCCTTTTATCGCACTGTTAGTGCAGATATGATTCCAAGGGAGGAAGAGATGAACGAATTAGCTGCGATAGAGGATATTACTTTTATTGGATATCCTAATGGCTTATATGATGAGATTAATAAGATGTCTATAGTACGTCAAGGAATAACTGCTACGCCTATATGGAATAATTTTAAAGGAAAAGAAGCTTTTTTGATAGATGGTGGAGTTTTTCCAGGGTCAAGTGGAAGCCCAGTGTTTATATATAATAGAGGAACATATCCAACAAAGGATGGATTTGCTGTTGGAAACAGGTTGCTTTTTGTAGGGGTAATGACACAGAGTATATTGAGAAAGAGTAATAGTGGTGATGATAGTTATTTGAATCTAGGTGTTGTAATAAATAGTAGGGCATTAAATAGAGAAATATTAAAATTGGTTGATCGAATAAAATTACAGTGAGTGTTCTTTCTTTGTTAAAATAAAGAGTGAATTTGGAAGAGGGATACTTATGGAAATTGAAACACAAATATAAGATTTAATATTATTGTATGAAGTGTAATGAGGGAAGATATTTGGTGTAGAGGTGGTTTTGTTCTTGACCCGATATGCTTGGTATGCTGCTTTAATTTAAAATAGTAACAAGAAGAATGACCGGAGGGTGATAGTGTGACGGCAAAACTAAGAAATATGACATCATTGTACATTTTTAAAGGTGATAAGGTGCTGCTTTTGTATCGACAGGGCAGCAGAGTTGTTAACGATATGTGGATAGGCTCTGCTGGAGGGCATTTTGAACCAGAAGAATTAAATGATGCAAAAGCATGCGTGTTGCGGGAATTAAATGAAGAATTAGAACTTGCGGAAAAAGATTTATCTCATCTGGCACTGCGGTATGTAACATTACGAAGATGCAACGGAGAAATCAGGCAGAATTATTATTTTTTTGCGGATCTTAAAGACGAAGTTGATGTTAATTTTCATTCGAATGAAGGAATCAGTAGGTGGTTTGACTTGTCAGAATTGAATTCTTTAGAAATGCCATTTACATCAAAGTATGTGGTAAAACATTATTTAGAAATTGGCTGTAAAAATCATGATATATATGCAGGAATTGCTGATGGAGAAAAAATAGTATTTGTTAATATGCCAGAATTTTAGATGAAAACAGCAATTTAGAAACAGAGGGGGAATACTTATAATGGAAACAGATAAATGTCATTTTATAACAGACATTATGCCAATCATTTTACCAGTTATATCAGCTATTATAACACTTATAATTAGTTCGGTTGTTCAGTTTGTAAGGGATAGGCAATCAAACAAGCAAGAACGAGTGATGGCAATTTTAAACTATAAGGTATTGGCATATCAGGATATCTATAGTGCATTGTTGCAATATAGAAATTATTTTATGCTATTTGTGGATGGAGGAAATGAATACAAGCAAAATGAAGATTTAGAGAGGTTTGCACCGCTAGAATCAAATACGCTAATGAGGGAAAAGTACAATAAAAATCTGTTGTTTATAAGTGATGATTTGAAGAATAAAGTTGAAGATACATTAGCGCAAGGAGAAACATTAAATAACCTTGGTATTGCTTTATGTCGAAAAGATACAAGAGGTTTATATTTAGATGCTGTGCCATCTAGTTGTGAAACGGTCATTAATAAGATAGATGAATGTGTTAATTTAATAAAACAAGAATTGCTTATTAAAAAGTTCTAGCCCTCCTCACTCCCCTATCTGGCACAGCACAGAAGCGAAAAACATCCCATTCCTTACCTCGAACCGGCATATGCCGCCATGCTGATTCACAATATTTTTCACGGAGCGGGTTCCAAGCCCAAGCCCTTTATGTTTGGTGGAAACAAGATTCCCATCTGGGGTATGTGCAAGCGTTCCGGTGAAAGTATTATCTACGGTGATACAGAGTGAGCCGCCGTCAGTATTTGCGCGGACGATGATTTTTTTGTCCGGTGTTTGTTCCGATTTGCAGGCATCTACAGCGTTTTCCAATAGGTTGCCGAGGAGAACCGAAATGTCGGTTTCCGGAATGTTGATTTTTTTCGGAATTTCTGTTTTTACGAGATAGGTAATACCCTGCTCTTTGGCCTGTTGTGCAAAATATACAAGTACGGCATTGGCGGCAGGATTTGCGCAGAACTGTACCGGCGTATCGTCTGGTAAACTCATTCTGTACTGTTTTAGATACTCACTTAGAGCAGTATAGTTTCTTGTATTCAGATATTCCTGCATAAGTGTGATATGGTGGCGGACATCGTGCTTGGCTCGGCGCACCTCTGTGATTTTCTCCTGCAAATTTTCGTATTGTACCGTCTGCATGGTCAATTCATGGTTGCGTTCAGTCAACAGGAGGGTTTTGGTCTGCTCCAAAATCAGGCGTGTAACGACATAGTAAATGAAAATGGCACCGACATTGATAATAAATAAAAACAGCGTATTTTTCGGACGCAGGGCAATTTCAAGACTTGATTTGGAAGCATTTCCGTAGAACGCATAATACCACATCACATAAAAGGTGGCAGGAATTACCCACAAATACCGCCACTCAAAGCCGGATGGCTCCTTTTCTACTGCCGGTGTATACACTTTTTTCATATAGAAAAACAGAGGAATAGCAAGAATTATTTCTACCACAGCAAGCATGAGAGAAAAAGACCAGCGGTAACTTTGTACGGCGAGGTCAGGGAAGAAAAGATTTTCTATGGTCTTTGATGAAATTACAGCGAGGTTCGCAAGATTTGAAATCATTAAAAGTGTAAAAAACGTTTTGCCAAAGTGTTTTTTTATGGCAAGAAAATAAAAAGCAGCGTACAGGATGGTGCTTACTGCACTGATGGTTCCGGTGTTGTTTCCGGGAGCAAAGGCAGCCCATGCACCGAGAAAAAGCTGCAAAATTGTCACAAGAACAATCAAAAAAAATGTTGTTTTTATCGAAAAACGAAGACTGTGCCGGAACGGATAAAGTGCCAGGGCAAGAAAAGGAAGAAAATTCAGCAGGGAATAAATGGCGACTTCCGCCAATCGATAAAAAGACAGCATCATTTGCCACCTCCATTTCGTAACATTTCAAACCGGAACGTAAAATAGGCATCTAAAACTTCTTTGGATTTACGTCTGCTAATTGGGATACTTTTTCCGTCGCTCATGACAAAAACATCATTGGTCTGGGAAGCAACTTCATAAAAATTAATCAACATACCTTTTGTCGGGCTGGAAAAATACGGATAGGCACATAAAAGCGATTCAATTTCGGAAAAAGAAGTCCGCACAATTGTGTCAACGTCGTATTTGCAGTGGAGGGTGACCCGGTGTGAAGAAAAATCAACATAAATAATATTGCGCAGGATGGCACTGGTGCCATCGGGAAGTTTTACCGTACGCATCTTCTCAATTTCTGCGAGGTTAAGCCGGTCTAACATAACCTTTACTTTGTCGTGCCCAAATGGTTTGCGCAGATAATAGCAGGCATTTACCTCATAACTTTCACTGGCAAATTCATTGCTCGTTGTACTGAAAACAATTTTTACGTTGCTGTCTCGTTCCCTGATTTTACGGGCAACATCCACGCCGGTCAGTTTGTCCATAAAAATATCTAAAATAATAAGGTCAAAATCCGCAGTCTCCCAAGCGGTCAGAAACTCTTCGCCACTTCGATAATCCGATATTTCTGAAGAATCTCCGAGAAATTCATTTAACAAGGTGCTCAGTTGATCACACATTTGTATATCATCATCCACAATCGCAATTCTCAAAGTTAATCTCCTTATAATTCAAAAGTTTTACAAATTTTCCTTATTGTAGCATATTTTGACACAAAAACAAAGAAGCATAAAAGAATATTTTTACCGTTTGTGTAATTTTTTCACCGCTTGTGCCAAAGCGGTTGTTATTTGTAAAGAGTTCGGGTAAAATTTGTGTTACAGCTAAAGACATAACAGGAGGATATGTGAACACAAGGGTAAACACGAAAGGGAAAGACGAAGGCAAACAGAGAGGGAAAGCAAACGGCAGTCTGTAATAGGCTGCCGTTTGGCATGCAGAGAGAAGTTAGAATATGGCAAGTATTTATTGACTTTTTTTTGTTTTCCGTAATTCAGTAGAAAGACTTTGTGTCTCGTGGGCGCTTTCGCTCGTTGAGCACGTAGCGGTATGGGCACTGAAACTACCAGTGCCACATACCGACGTACTCAAAACCCGCGAGACGCAAAGGCTTTTTACTGAATTACTGGAATCCAAATAAAGTGTCATAAAAAATTTGCCATGATTTAATCATTCTAAGTTGGTTAATCGGTTCTGTGACAGCTATTTTCCCTTTTTCTGATGAATTAGGTTGTAAGGGGGGGGAAATTCTCTGACCTATGTAAATCAATTATATACTATGCTGTAAAGAGAATAGGATTGTTTGAATTGAGGCGAACACTTGACCTTGACGTCACGCACATAACATTCTATGATAAAAGAAGAAATATCAATAGAAAAAGGAGAGTGCTTGACTTATGAAAAAAATAATCACATATGTTATGATATTTACGATGTTAATTACAACGGCTGCAGTTTCTATGGCGGTTCCTGCATCGGCGGCGGTGAAAAAGCAGAGCAAAAGACAGGTGACATTGATTCGAAGCTACAATAAAATATACCGCAAATGCAAAAAGAACTTTAAGTATGATGGTTCGCAGCTTGAAATGAATCAAGATTCTTACAAAGAATTCAAAATCTGGGACAAAGAACTCAATCGTGTATACAAACTGCTTTATAAAGGGTTGTCGGCAAAGCAGAAAAAAGTGTTAAAGAAAAAACAGATTCGCTGGATAAAGAAAAAAGAAAAGGAAGCAGCCAAGGAAGCGGCACAATGGGCTGGCGGAAGCGGACAGCCGTTGGCACGTAATATGGTGTTGATTACAGAGACCAAGAAGCGTTTACGCTGGCTGATTCGAACTTACGCATAAGAAGGAGCACATAGAAACGATGGCAAACATAATTAAGATTGCGGATTTTTCAGATGGGGCACTTGATTTTTATGCACGTGAAAAAGAGGCGCAGTTAAAACACCGCCCGGCACATGGCAGGGGGATGTTTATTGCGGAGAGTCCGATTGTGATTGAGAGAGCACTGGCAGCGGGGTATGAGCCGGTATCATTTCTCATGGAAGAGGCGCACATCGAAAAGCAGGGGCGGAAATTTATCGAAAAATACCCGGAGATTCCAATTTTTACAGCACCGTTTGATGTGTTGACAAAAATTACAGGGTTTAAACTTACGAGAGGGATGCTTTGTGCGATGTATCGCAAAGAACTTCCATCGATTGAAAGTGTGTGCCGGATGGCAAGACGGATAGCAGTTCTGGAAAACGTTGTGAATCCGACGAATGTGGGGGCGATTTTCCGTTCGGCAGCAGCGCTTTCAATGGATGCTGTCCTGCTTACCCCGGATTGCAGCGACCCCTTATACCGCCGTGCGGTGCGGGTAAGTATGGGAACCGTGTTTCAGGTTCCGTGGAGTTTTCTGCCGGATGATGAAACCTATGTGAGCAGGCTGCACAAACTTGGCTATAAAACGGCGGCAATGGCACTGTGTGAGGATACGGTTTCAATTGCGGATGAGAAACTGAAAGAAGAAGAAAAACTTGCCATCATTCTGGGGACAGAAGGCGAGGGATTGATGCCGCAGACGATAGAACAAAGCGATTATACCATCAAGATTCCCATGGCGCACGGTGTTGATTCGCTGAATGTAGCGGCGGCTAGCGCAGTCGCTTTTTGGGAGTTAGGAAATAAGGAGGCAGAACGATGATAAGACATATTTTATTTTGGAATTTCACGGAGAAAGTGAAAGAGGAGCATACACAGGAGGAATCCCTTCGTTTTATGCAGCAGTCAGTGGCTACGATGAATGGAAATATAGAGGGGCTTTTGCATGCAGAGATAAACCGCAATTTTGCCGGTGGCTATGACCTTGTTTTTTATGCAGAATTTGCAGATGAGGAATCGTTAAAGAAGTTTATGAACCACCCACTTCATGTGGCACATAGAGAAAAATGCAAGGAAATTGTGACTGACCGGTTATGTGGTGATATCGTCAGTGAATAGAGAAGACGACACGTAAGAAGGAAAATCAAAAGAACATAACATGCTTTTCCGAACTTGCATAAAAGGTATCGATTCGCTATAATGGGGACAATGACGTTTGAAAGGAGAATTTAGTAACATGAAAAAGAAATTTAGTTTTCTGCTTGTATTGGCAGTTCTTGTAATGGGGCTTAGTGCATGTGGAGGTTCAAAATCTGACACAACGAGCGAGACAAAGGCGACAAAGGCACCAAAAGCTACGGAGACAGCCGAGGCAACAAAAAAGCCGGAATCAAAAACAACGGATACAAAAGGAAAGCATCACGCAAAAATTAAAGTGAAAGATTATGGCACGATTGAGGTGGAGTTAGACGGTGATACGGCACCGATTACGGTTGCAAACTTTATCAAATTGGTGAATGAAAAGTTTTATGATGGTTTGACATTTCACCGCATTATGTCCGGTTTTATGATTCAGGGCGGTGATCCGTTAGGAAACGGAACCGGTGGTTCAGATGAGACGATTAAAGGTGAATTTTCTTCCAATGGAGTAGAGAATAACATATCTCATAAAAGAGGTGTGATTTCCATGGCGCGTTCGTCAGACCCGGACAGCGCAAGTTCCCAGTTCTTCATTATGCATCAGGATTCAACCTATTTGGATGGTGAGTATGCTGCTTTTGGAAAAGTGACAAAGGGAATGAAAGTTGTCGATAAGATTTGTGAAGATGCCACTCCGACTGACGGTAACGGAACGATTGAAAAAGCAGACCAGCCGGTCATTGAAAGTATTCGTATGGTGGATTAAATAAAATCGTGTCTATTGAATAACGATGGAAGCACAGGTTAAGTCTTCCGAAAGATTGTAAACAATGCCGCTCTTTAGTCCTACGACGGTGGGACGAAGGACGGCATTTGGTTTATTTTCGACAACGCGGGCTTGTTCGCCATTGCTCAGTGAAACCGTTGTATCAACCGGATAGAGAATGACGCTCTCCATGAAACTGCGCATGGCAGTGATATCTAACTCGGCGGTCATTGACATAATCATTTCCACGGCGGTGCGCTGGGAAAATGATTTTTTGTAAGGACGCTCGGTTACTAGAGCGTCGTAAACGTCCGCAATGGACAGAATTTTTGCATAAGGTACAATTTTATCGGAAGCGTATCCAAATGGATATCCGGTTCCGTTCATTTTTTCATGATGCTGCAGCACGGCAAGCGAAATGGCACCGTGAAATTCTTTTTTCTCTTTTAATATGTTATAGCCAAGCTCGGAGTGCTGTTTCATAATAGCAAATTCTTCATCGGTTAAGCGAGCCGGCTTGTTTAAAATTTCGGATGGGATTTTTGATTTTCCCATATCGTGTAAAAGTCCGGCGATACCGATATTATAAACATCTTTGCTTGACATGCCCAAGTTTCTGGCAATAATCATGGAGATGGTAGCGACATCCACACTGTGCTTAAACGTATATTCATCGCTTGTTTTGAGTGCACTGATATCAACCGCCAAAGCGTCGTTGTGGTCAATGGCGTGAATTAAGTCATTTGTAATTTTTGCGGAAGTGTTTGTGAATTCCGGTGAGTCTGAATTGTTATATAAATACTGGATTCCCTCGGACACGCGTTTTTTAACACTCTCTGATAAATAAACTTTTCTTGGATCTTCTGTGCGGTATTTTTCGATTTTATTGCGTACAAAAGGGGTGAGTGTTTCTTCCTCCGGTTTTTCCTCCGGGTCTTCCTCACCTGTCTTTATGTATACTCCGTGTATGCCTCGTTTTTTCAGGCCTTCAATCAAATAAGCATCCAAAGCAGAGCCACGGGCAATGAGTGTACGGTCCAGTCTGTCTTTGATAACCTGGTCAATCTGCATGCCCTCTTCTAGTTTGGAAGTTGGTACATAAAATCGCTTAATCAATGAAATCCAATCTCCTTTAATGTTTCTGTTAGTAGTATAACATAAATGGGGGCTTGTTCCAACTGTTTGCCCGGAGAAAGTTGAAAAAAACAGATAATGAAAATAATTCACTTCAAAAGTGAACAAAATTAAACATTTTCGCTTTACATTTGTTTTTCCTACGATATAATAGGATATGCTGGGTCAAAACGTTATTGAGAAAATTTTGCACCCAATGGATGAAGGATAGAAGGAGATTTGAGAACGATGAAGAACGGTATCGAAATCAGATGGCACGGCCGCGGCGGCCAAGGTGCCAAGACGGCAGCACTTTTGCTTGCGGATGTAGCGTTCAAAACGGGTCAGAACGTGCAGGGATTTCCGGAATATGGTCCGGAGCGTATGGGAGCACCGATTACGGCGTACAACCGCATCAGTTCCGATGTGATTCGCGTACATTCAAACATTTACCACCCGGATTATGTGGTAGTTGTAGATGAGACGCTTTTGGATTCGGTTGATGTGACAGCCGGTTTGAAGGAAACCGGTGCAATTATTATTAATACACCGAAAAAGAGAGAGGACATGATTCCGAAACTCAATGGCTACAAAGGTCGTGTTTATGCGATTGATGCCAGACATATTTCCGTGGAGACATTAGGAAAGAATTTTCCGAATTCACCGATGTTAGCAGCTACGGTAGCGGTCAGTGAAGTAATGGAAAAAGAGACTTTTATTCATGAAATGAGAGCTTCTTATGAGCATAAATTTGCAAAGAAACCGGAAGTAATTGACGGTAATATGGAAGCGTTGGAGCGTGCCTTTGACGTTGTTTCCATCGATATTCAGAAAGATAAGGAGGCAATGGCGTGAGAACAGATGTTACAAAAATCAACGAAAAAACACCACATCAGGATTTGACAGAAGGCTTGATGGTTTTTGCGGGTGGCACTTCAAAACTTTTTAATACCGGTGAGTGGCGCACGAATACCCCGATTTATGTTGCAGATAAATGTAAACAATGCCTGCTCTGCACCCCGGTTTGCCCGGACTGCAGTATTCCGGTTAAAGATGGAAAGCGTGGCGAATTTGACTATGACCATTGTAAGGGCTGCGGTATTTGTGCTAAAGTATGCCCATTTGGCGCAATTGAGATGAAGGAGGGAAATATCTAATGGCAATTAAAGAACGTATGTCAGGAAATGAAGCGGTATCGTATGCAATCCGCCAGATTAATCCGGATGTCATGCCGGCATTTCCAATTACTCCTTCGACGGAGATTCCACAGATGGTTTCTACCTATATTGCAAATGGTGAGATGGATACCGAGTTTATCCCGGTGGAGAGTGAACATTCTTCCATGAGTGCAACGATTGGTGCCGAGGCAGCAGGTGCGAGAAGTTTGACGGCTACTTCTTCTGCAGGACTCGCACTTATGTGGGAAGAACTTCTTCTTGCCGCATCGAATCGTCTGCCACTTGTTATGGCGTTGGTAAACCGTACATTATCCGGTCCGATTAACATTAACTGCGACCACTCCGATGGTATGGGCGCAAGAGATACCGGCTGGATTCAGATTTACGCAGAAAATAATCAGGAAGCGTATGACAACTTTATTCAGGCATATCCGATTGCGGAAGACACGAGAGTGCATCTTCCGGTTATGATTTGCCAGGATGGATTTATTACAAGCCACGCTGTGGAAAATATTACGCTTTTGGAAGATGAAGCGGTCAAAGATTTTGTTGGTGAGTATCATCCGGAAGAATTTTTGTTAAATCCCGGCAAACCAATTGCGGTAGGACCGTATTCTGTTTCCAATTATGCAATGGAGGCAAAGAAAAATCAGGAAGTGGCTCTTGAAAATTCAAAAGAAGTTATTAAGGAAGTTGCAAAAAAATACAAAGAGCTGACCGGACGTGGTTTTGAGCTTTTCGAGGAATATAAAACGGAAGATGCCGATTACATTATGTTGATTATGGGTTCGGCAGCAGGAACTGCGAAAGAGGCTGTGGATGAACTTCGGGCAGAAGGCAAAAAAGTCGGTGTACTCAAACTTCGTGTATTCCGTCCATTCCCTTCAGAGGAAATTGCAAAAGCTTTAGCAAATTGCAAAGCAGTTGCCGTTATGGACCGTTGTGAGAGCTACAATGGCAATGGCGGACCGCTTGGCAGTGAGGTGCCGGCAGCCTTGTTCAAAAATAAAGTTATGATTGAAGCAGTAAATTACATATACGGTCTGGCCGGACGTGATTTTACCATCAAAGATGTAAAAGATGTATTCGCGGAATTAGAGGATATGATTGAAAATGGCAAGACAGTAGAACAGTACCAGTATATCAGACTGAGAGGATAAACGGAGGATAGTATGAGTGATTATCGTTTAAAAACTATGATGGAAAAACCAGAGAGATTGGCTCCGGGACATCGTATGTGTGCCGGCTGTGGTGCAACAATCGCTGTACGTGCCGTACTTCGTGCTCTGCATGAGGGAGACCACGCAGTCATTGGTAATGCGACCGGATGTCTGGAAGTTTCTTCTTTTATGTATCCATACACCGCATGGGAAGACAGTTACATACATAATGCATTTGAGAATGCAGGTGCCACATTAAGTGGTGTTGAGACTGCTTACCGTGCCTTGAAAAAACGCGGCAGACTGCCGGAAGATGAAACATTTAAATTTATTACATTTGGTGGAGACGGCGGAACTTACGACATCGGTTTCCAGTCCTTGTCCGGTGCGATGGAGCGTGGACATGACATGGTATATGTCTGCTATGACAACGGTGCCTATATGAACACCGGTATCCAGCGTTCTTCCGCAACCCCAATGTATGCCGATACAACGACAACGCCGGTTGGCAAACAGTCCGTAGGAAAAATGCAGAACCGCAAAGACTTGGCAAGCATCATTGCAGACCACGACGTTGCTTATGTTGCACAGACAACAATGACAACGGATTTTAAAGATTTGCATCGAAAATCCGAAAAAGCCATCTACACAGAAGGCGCCAGTTTTCTGAATGTAATGACACCATGCCCACGTGGCTGGCGTTACGACACCGCAGAAATCATGAACATCTGTAAACTTGCCGTAGAAACCTGCTACTGGCCACTCTTTGAAGTAGACCATGGCAAATGGATTCTTTCCTATGAGCCAAAGAAGAAACTTCCAATCGAAGACTTCCTTCGTGTTCAGGGACGTTTCAAACACCTCTTCAAAAAAGGCAACGAACACCTAATCGAACAATTCCAGGCAGAAGTAGACCGCCGCTGGGAAGACCTACAGTATAAATGTGCACGTTAGGCTTAAGCCGTGCAATAAGGAAAATACCGTCACCTGCATACTTGTGCTTGCACAAAAGTGTGTAGGTGTCGGTATTTTTATTATTATAGGGCGCAGCCCGTGAGCGCCTATCGCGAAGAGATAGGCGCTGCACGGCTTAAGAAGGATTCTGGCGGTCATTACAAGGCATGTTCGCCGGAAGAAGGGCTGGCAACTTGCTAAAACAACGCTAACTTGCTCCAAAGCCCAAAAACGTTGCATATTCACCCCCATTTTGTCGGATTTATCTCAATTTTTCTGAGAAAAACAACGCTTTTTTCTGGATTTTTAAGAAAGAGTTGCATGAAATAGAAAAATAGTTGTAAGCAAAGCAACCATAAGGCAGAAAGTTTGGGAAAAGCGTTGCTTTGGGGGGAGAATTGTCTTGCAGGAATGTTTGACATAAATATAATTTGATGCTAATATAGTGATAGAAAATGTGCTACCGCATATAGACGGTTAGCCTGATTTTTTGGTTACAAGAGTAACTGCCAAAGTTTGCAGACCAGGCGGTTACTCTTGTGTTTTATTATTGCTCTTGGAACCAACGGTATAACCAAGAGCAAAGCAAGTAATACATAAGCTGATTATGGCTA